>TARA_R100001463_G_scaffold35362_5_pt1 | contig 18261 bp, 13 predicted proteins | sample TARA_R100001463 | Tara Oceans TARA_R100001463 (sample SAMEA2622242) | marine metagenome | biome: marine biome (ENVO:00000447); feature: deep chlorophyll maximum layer (ENVO:xxxxxxxx); material: "saline water (ENVO:00002010), including plankton (ENVO:xxxxxxxx)" | depth 40 m
TGAAGCTAAAGCAAGAAGGCAGATTAAGTCAGCCTCACAAGAGAGGAATAAAAAAACTACGAAGACATATAGGGTTGGATTTGAATATAAGGATAGGAACTGGTAATGAAAGAAGATAAAGTGAATCATCCTAAGCATTATACTAATGGAGATATAGAGCCTATTGACTATATTAATGGTAATCAGATGGACTATTTAGAAGGTAATATCATTAAGTATATATCAAGGTATAAGTTTAAGAATGGTATAGAAGATTTAGAGAAGGCAAGGTTTTACTTAAACATGCTGATTGAGAGAGAGGGTATGACGAGTGAGATATAATTATATATTATTAGTCAAGCAAGGCGAGTACAGGTCTAATAGCTTATTATTATTGCTATGGGAAATACTGAAACATAGAATGTGGCACCTTCTTAGGCATGGAAAGTGGATGGATTAAAATATATGATTTGGGTATTAGTTATTACAATAATACTATTGTATTTAGCTTATGAGAGTAGGAAGCTCTGATGAGATATATTTTACTTATACTGATTATATTTATGTTTAAAGCTGGAAGAGCCATAAATAAATTCGATATAAGTGAAGTAATAGGCCACTCGCATAAGCAAACAAAAAAGGAGAATAAGAATGGAGTCAAAAGAGATTGACCATCAGTTGGAAGATGCTCTACTTGGCTCTATTATACACAATCCTGAAGAATACGAAAATGTAGCAAAGTATATTCACACGGATGAAATTTTTCATCAATCACGAGCAAGAAGGCTTTGGAACATTATCACAGGATTACGTAGTAGTAAAGTAGCAATTGATTTAATATCTATAACTGAAGGTTTATCACCTCAAGACAATAAGAGAGGTGTTGACCCTGTTTATTTAGTTGATTGTAGTGCATTGGGCAACGGTAAGTGTTTAGATAAACTAGAAACTTACGGTAAGAGATTGTATGAAAAATATCTGTTACGTCGTATAGTAGGTCAAACTAGAGAGATTGAGCAAAAGGCAATAGAGAGTAATGAAAGTGTTTATGATACGATAGTGTCAGCACATACGAACCTTGGGGAACTTATAGCATTAAGACCAGGAGATAAGTTTGATATTGACAAAGAACTTATTGACGCTATTAATTCTATAACGAATAAAGAGACCAAGTTAATGAAAACAGGATACGGAAGTATTGATAAGTTTTCAGGTGGATTAACAAGAGGTGAGATAACCATAGTTGGGGGTAGGCCTGGACATGGTAAAACAACATTCTTAATCAATCTACTAAGTCAAATGATACATAATGGTTTAAGGGTAATTCTATTTAATAGAGAGTTGCCTAATAGCGAGATGATTAAGAAGTTAATTACTTTAGAGTCTGGAAAGCTATCTTATGGAATGGTTCGTAAAGGTGTCTATGAGGAAGCTGAAATTAAAGAACTAGAACGAGTTAAAGAAAAGATAACAGAACTATATAGCTCTGATAATTTTTTAATGTTTGATAATATTAGGGACTTTGCAAGGTCTTCTACGGAAGTAGCTAAGTTTAAACCTGATGTTGTTATGGATGATTATATCCAATTAGTTCAACCTTCAGGAACATTTGATTCAAGAAGGTTACAAATAGAGCAATTAGTAAATGATTATAAATGGTTAGCTAAAGAGAATGATTGTGCAGTAGTTTTGGCATCGCAATTAAATCGTAGTGTAGAGTATAGAGATGATGGTGAGCCGCGCTTATCAGATTTGGCAGAGAGTGGTGCAATTGAGCAAGTAGCAGAGAATGTATTCTTTGTATACTATGAGCATAAAGTTAATCCTAAAAAGGATAAGAATATAATAAGACTTAAAGCATCAAAGGTTAGATATGGTGAATCGGGTTCTTCTGATTTAGGCTACGATGGAGACAAAGTTAAAATATACAATTCATTTGAAGAGTATACAAACCCAGAGGTAAAAGTTTATGAACAAGACGAATTGCCATTCTAAAGTAATAGGTATTGACCCAGGAAAGAGCGGGGGAATATCTGTTATAGAAGATGGAACACTAAAGGCATATAAATGTCCTAAAACAGTAGAAGATATGGCGGTGTTATTTTCAATTATATGTGGAGATACACCAAGGACTGAGATATATGCAGTAATGGAAAGAGTTTGGGCACGTCCAAATAATGCTAGTAGTCGGGCGTTTGCGTACGGGGTAAATTATGGTTCTTGGCTAGGTGTAATGGCTAGCAATGAGGTTGATTGCAAACCAGTATTACCTATAACGTGGATGCAGCACTTTGAGTGCCCAAAAGCATTAAAGAAACAACACAGAAAACGATGGCTTAAAGATAAAGCGAAGGAGTTATGTCCTTATATAAAAAGAGTTACATTAATAACAGCTGATTCAATATTGATAGCAAAATATGCAGAAGAAACTCTTACTACAAGTAATTAAAATACTTGGGCCATGCAACATAGAAGAAAGGGGTAGATGGGTGCCACTAAGTGAAGATTATATAAATAACAAATTTGACCTTGATTTAGACTTTGGTAAAGTGGGTGAAAAATATGTCGAACAGGTCTTTGAAGGTGATGGGCGGATAGAAGTTAAGACCGAACGTGATATATGGGCTACAACAGGCAATATTGCAATCGAGGTAAGGTGTCGTGGTAAACTATCAGGCATATCAACCACAGATGCACGTACTTGGATACAATTATTGTCAATTAAGAACACTATTAAAGGTGGGTTTGTAATGCCTGTTAAACAACTTAAATCACGTATAAAAGAGTTGCATGAAAGTGGTGATGCTAGGCTTGTAATGGGTGGTGATGATGATGCGAGTCAGATGGTATTATTGCCAATCAAAAAGATATTTCAAGATTAGTTTATCATTGCATCTTTGCCGAAATATTTTGCTACCAATTCTTTTCTTATTATTCCAGTTTTTTCATCGATAAGGTGTCTAATCCTAAACCAATGCTCCCTCTCAGCTTTAATTAGCCTTGCTTGATTTTCGCTTGTATTAGGACCAATGATAGGATTTATTTTTCCATTTACTATCTGAAAATCTTTAAATATTCCATCAGGGTGCAAATGTTTCATCCATGCTTGATACATTAATTTTGATTGTGATTGAGATTTTTTTCCAAAAAACTCTTTCATAAAAGAGCCTTTGTTTGGATTTAAATACCTTGTATAGTTTTTCATTCTTCTTTCAGCGTTTTTCGCAGCAAGCTTCCATTTATGTGTATCTGCTAGTCCATAATTTCCTAACTTTTCAGCTTCTTTGCTTAAAACCGCATAATAAGCAGATAAATAAGTTCTTACAAAAACTTCTTCATCTCCAGTATTGTATGATTTTTTAAGTCTTTCAAAATATTTTGTTTCAACATCTCTTTTATATTCTGATGCAGCAGCTTTAAAGTTAGGGTCGGTTAATTTTAAAAATTCTTGAAATTTCTTATGAAATGTTTTTTGCTCTCTGTTAAACCATTGGCTTTTTGTTTTCACTTTACCATCAACAGTTTCTAAAGACATTTTATTTTCCCATACTTTCATCATGGAATTATAAGAGCTTACGCTTGAACGAAGAGTCCTATCTAATGTTTCTTTAAGGAATCTTTTATCTCCAGCATAATCTGACCACAATTTAACCATTTCATATGCATGATTATATATCGCTGGACTTATGGTATGCTCAAAAGGATTCTCTTGGTTATAATTAAACCACTCAGAAAATATACCTAAAAACTCACCCCTATGAAGAAGTGCTAACAATTTATCCCAAAAAGGACCATCCTCAGAAGGTCTTCCTTGTCCTAATATTTTATCATAGACAGTCATTAGTACTTCACCTGTAGCAAGAGCACCCATTGTTCCTACTGCTATTTTCATAGGGTTAGATTCACGTGCTGCTGCTTTTATATTTTCAGCTGTATTTACACTTGCAGTATATGCCATTCTTTTAAATAAAGTAAGGGCTTTAACATTACCTCTTCCCATCCAATAAGGCATAAATAAATCAAGTGTCGCTCCTTGCGTTTTTATATGAGCCATTGCATCCATTTTGCTATATATTTTATTAAGCTCCCTTGACAATGTCATTCTTTCAACAGGTTCCATTTTTAATCCATCAACACCACCTAAACCATGTTTATTAAGTTGCTTGATTTCATTCTCTGATAATTCGTAAAATTTATTTAATCTACCATAAGCTTTTTTATATTTTCGACTTGTTGGGTCATATCTTCTTAGAGTTTTTAATAAACCAACTTGGTCAATATGCGAAGCTCCAACAGCAACATATCTGTTTAGATTTTCAGTAGGTCTCATTAATCCAAATTTAAAACCTTTTTCAAGAAGACCTTTAAACATTCCGTTATAGGTATCAATGTGCTTAAGTCCAATCTCAGTTCCACCTTGTCCTCTTACAAGAGCTCTATGGTTTCTATCGGTAGCAGATAAAAAGCCTCCAGCCACTTGCCTTAACTTAAATGCAAATGCCGTTTGATATGTCCCAATAAGAGCATTTTTTAAACCCGCAGTAGGAAAAGAAAGTTGTGTTCTTGCTAGGAAATTCGCATAGTTTCTAAGAGTACCAGTTGTAGCTTCAAAAACTCCTTCATGCTTTCCTATATTTAATTGCCTTTGAACAATATCACTAACATATCTTCCCCATTTTCCATGAGAACGTTCTAATGCTTTAATAGATGCTTTAGTATCAGGACTTATTACACCTTTAAGATTTACATGTTCTGGGAAATACTCTATATTTGCAAGAGCTTTACCCATTCCTAATTGATATTTTTTAAATACTCTATCATAAGATGTATCATATACATCGATGTCTTTTTTTAATTTGTTTGAATACCATTTTTCAGGAAGTTTAGTTCTATTTCTATCCATAAGAAATTCAGTTTTAAATTTGCTTCCAGAAAATTCATAGCTATTAGAAATCTCAGCCCTTGCCATTTCTTCCGTTACATCTAAAAGCTCAGAAACTCCTCTTTTTATTTCAGCTTCGGTAGCTGCGGGATTCTTTTCTTTATACATTTTCTCTGCAAGCTTTTTGGCTCTTTTTGTAACTTGTTTTTCAAATGCTTGAGAGTCAGGTCGATACATTTCAAAAAATTCTTTTGTTAAACCTCTATGTACATATGAATTACCTTCTCTTTCAGCAACCCATTTAGGATTATGTCTTTTTTTCCATCCTTCAAATTGTGCATCATTCATATTAGCTTTAACAGATACTTCAAGCTCATTTCTTATGTACTCATTGTATGTATCTATTTCTCTTTTTATAAGTTCTGCTATTGACCCTTTTTTGACACCACCTAAACCATTTTTTTCAAATGCTTGGCTTACAAACTTTTGCTCTGCACTTGATAGCCAATTATTTTTTACTCTTTCAATTCTTCTTTCTTGGTCAAAAAGGTAAAGGAAGTCCTGTATTTTTTCAAACTTTTTACGTCCTTTAGCAAGTTGAATTATTCCAATTTCTGCTTCCGATACTTTAGCTCCTTGGGTTTGAATAATTGTAGCTATATTGTTTTCAAATTTTTGAGCTCTTCCAATATGTCCCATTTCTGTAGTATTATGATTTAATAATTTATCTGCTAAAGGTTTTAGTCCAAGAGCCTTAACAACATATTGAACAGGCATTGTCATTCCGCCTACTTCTTTTAGTAATGCCCATTTATTTACATCAGCTCTAGTTACTATACCTTCTCCTATAGCATCTTCAATCCAATCTTTTTTAGGAACATTTTTAGATAATCCACTATTATCCATCCATGATATATATTCTTTTACTTGTTGTGAGCTTGCATTAAAAATATCCCCATCTTTAATTCCAAGATGTTTTAATATTTGTTTTTCTTTATCAGCAGATATATTTAAACTTTCTCTTAAAGTAGTCGCCTTATCTTTTTCTCGTAAAAATTTACTAAGCTCAGTTTTAGCTCTTAAGGATGACATTTCAGGGCTAAGTATATATTCATAAAATTTTTGAAGTTGCTCAGGTTTATAGCTAGAAGATATAGATGTAAAATTTTCAGGGTTTTCCATTCCAGATTTTTCTGCGATAAATTTAATCATTGCATTCTTTTCACCCTTTAAAGCCTCAGGAGAAAGCTTGTCTGCATTTTTAATGTATTTTTCCATAGCAATGTCAAACGTTTCTCTTATAGTTTTTGCAAACTTCTTAGCGTCTTTGATTTGAAATTTAGGCTTCTCTCCAAGCAAAATAGTATTTTCTGTTCCAAAACCTTTGTATACTTTTTCACCTAATAATCTAGCAATATCTCTTTTATTTAAATTGCTTTTACCAAAGAATAACTTTTTAATCTTTGTCATCATAAGCTTAGACCAATTAACAATCTTGTTTCTAACCCCAAGAGACATGCCTACACCATAATCAGAAACTCTATCTGTAAAGTATTCGTTTGCACTTTGACCAGCCTTTTTAGCCTCATTTGAAAACATCTTTTCACCACGCTCCCAAAGTTGAACCATTTCTTTATTTTTACTATCTCTTATAAAGGCTTCAAACCTATGGCCATTTTCATGGAAGAATGTTTGTAAATTAGCTTTGCCTTCAGTTAAATATATTACATCCTTTAAGAACTTACCAGCATATGCTTTATCTTTTTCAAATGCAACCTTTAATCCAGGATTTCTTTTTGTAAGTCTTTGAATGTATTTTTTAACAGATGCATCTAAAGTTGCTTGACCAAGAGGCTCTCTTTGAAATTTAAACTCACCAATTGGGCTTATGGTTTTTTGCATTTCTCTAAACCCAGGAGTTAACAATGCCTCTCTAATCTTCTTTTGAAAATTTATCGCATCTTTTACATTGCTTATATCATAAGATTTTTCAATCCTTCCTATATACTCTTTGCTACCATGGCCATGCATAAAATATAATTGTCTTCGAAGTTGGTCGTTTAAAGTCTGCTGACCGATAGTAGACGCTCTTTTACGCAAATCATAAAATGGTTGAGATTTGTCTTTTGTGTTCTCAGTAAGACCTCTTCTTTTCATTTCTTGTGAAATTTTCAGAGTTTTTAACCCTGCAAATCCTTTTTCTTTTTCAGCGGATTGCAAAAATGATTTAAGCCCTTCAGCAAAGTTTTTTTCTAAATAAACGACTCTATCAAAAGTTTTTGCTTTTTTTACATCTTTTTTTATATTTAAAAAATAATCTCCTTCATTGCTACGTTCTATATGTTTAGACCTTAATTTGGGAATTTCACCAAGTCTAATTCCATACTCTACTCCTAACATACCAGCATATGCTGAATTATAATCGCCTTTATCAGCAAGGTCCATTACAATTTCTAAGGTTGACCGTCTAACCCCTTCTTTAGCTGGTTTTCTTGCTACATTTAGTTCATTAGCAATGCTATGGTAATGTTTTATAGGCACTTTTAGATTACTAGCTTGGTCTAGGCTTATGTATTGCTTACCTACTAAGAAATCAATATATTGATTCATTGCACTAGGGGCAGCGAAATCAATTTTATCTTTTTCTATAAATGTATCAAAATATTCTTTGATATTTTTTCTGTTAAAATCTCTGAAATTTTTAACTCTTTCGTCCTTCTTGCCCCATTCAAAGAATATTCTAAGTGCATTTGCATTAGTCCTTCCTCCAGTATCGGCAACGTTTCTTTTGAAGAAATTAATAATAGAGGTGTCTAAAAGAACATCATAGTCTTTCATTCCTAGCTTTTCTGCAATTTCTTTTGCTGCAATCTCTTCCTTTGATTTAGGTTTTTCGATAATTCTATTTCTATTACCTTTCAATGTTTCTAGTTCAGTTTCCCGCATTCTGTGAGTTTCGGGAACTTCCTTCAAGGTTTTTTTAAATTGCCTAAACTCTTCTGTTTGTTCTTTTAGCGCCTTTTCAATCTTTGAAATTCCCTTATTTTCAGGGCTTAAACCTTCATACTCTATATCTTGCTTAAGTTTTTCAAATCTTTGTTTTATTTGTTTCATTGCTGAGACAGCTTGTACTGGGTCATTAAGGTTAAAATTATCTAGCTCAACTGAATAAAATTCTTTTGAACTATCAGATTGTTTAAGAATATCATTAATTTCCTTCATTCGTTTTGTTGATATGTAATCTACACCTTGCCTATCAGACTCTTCAATCTTTTCTTGCCTTAACTTGTCTTCAGTAACAACTTTAAACTTGGATTTAGCTACATTTAATTCAGCCTGTGCAGCTCCAAGTTCTTGGTCTAGTCTTAATTTTTCTTGGCTTCCTTCTATATAACTGCCAGCCTCTATAGCTTTTTCTATATTTTTATTTTTTTCTGCTACAATATTTTCCCAATATTGAACTTGTTTTTCAGGGCTTTTATCATTAACGGAGATTTTTTCTTTTACTGTTTTTTCGCCAGCATTCTTAGGTTGACTTACTTTTTCATTATATGAATTTCTAATTTTTTCAGCATCTTCAATAATTTTATCTCTTACTTTAAGCCTACCATTATCAGTCAATTCATTATATAATGTAGGATTTTCTTTTTCAAGATTCTTAAGGTGCTTAATCCAACCATCAAGAAGATTGACGGATATTGGACCAGTATTTAAAACATCTCTTAATTCTGCGGGTGTAAGATTTTCTTTATCAAAATTTTTAATTGTTTTTCTTAAAAATGTATCCATTTCATCATAGGTCTCTAGCAATTCAGCTATCGTTCTACTTTCTTTATTGATAGCATTGTCAATAATATTGTCAACATCTTTAGATGATTTACTTTTCTTTTCTCCAACCTCAGTATTTTGTTCAATGTTATTTTTTACATTATCAAAAGCTTGCTTTTCTTTGGTCTTAAATGTTTCTTTCATGTCATAAAGTTTTTTAGCATGAGCCATGTGCTCTTTTAATTCAGCATGAGATGATTTAAAGAATGCATTTGATGCTTTTAATGGACCTATAACACCAACAGAATGTGCATAATCATGACCCATCTGGTCCCAATCTAAACTACCATCTTCTTTTTTAGGCATACCATTCCATAAGTATGGAGTAAATGCAAATTCTCCAGCCTCTACAGCGGTTTGTGTTGGATAATTTAATAACTTAGCAGCGGTTCGTCCAGTTTTACTTGTAGCATTGCCTCCCATTGTAAAGAATTTATTGCCAATAGCTTTACCTGTACCTGCAGTTATGCCACCAAGAACCATACCTTCTAAGCCAAATTTTGCACCTTCAGATAATATACTTTTATAATCCCATTCACCTTCATTTCTTTCAACATAAGGATTGGGATTTACACTTCCATCAGCAAACTTCTCAGGGCCATATCTATTAAATGCTCCTTCTGGATTTTTCATTTCCATACTTTGCTTAGATGCTTCACTTAAAGCGCCTGCACCAGCCATATATGAGCCAAGACCTATAGTTCCTGTTGTAAAAGCTTCGGCAACTCCATAAGCAGCAGGGCTTGTTACAATTTTTTTCCTTACAGAGCCATCAACAGCTTTTTGAAAAAACTTTTTACTTAATGCTTTTGTCAATAAAGGTTTGCCAACAAACGCTCCTACTCCACTACTTCCAAAGAAAGCTAATGCATCAACAGGGTTTGCAAGTCCAACAAAAAATTCAGCTACACTCTCTCTAAATTTAGGGTCATATTCACCAACATCGTGCTTAAGTTGTCCTGTTGTAAGAAGATGTGATAATCCTACAATATTTTCATTTGATGCATTTTTAAACATTTCAGGGCTAAGGCCAAGAGAAGGTATTCCGTCTTCAGAAAAGTAATCAGCTAAATTAAATGAACTCCACAATTCATTAACTTTATGAGGTGAAGTGTTAAATTCTTCTATATCTTTTTCTTTATTCGGAGTTGGAGTCTTTGAATAGTCAGGTAAAAAAGGATTTTCTGGATAGTCATATTCGGGATACTTTTCTTTAGCTATAGAATATAACTGCTCATCCGATAACCAACTTAATGTTGGATTCTTTTTACGCATCCATGCAACAGCTTTATTTGGGTCAATCATATACTTCCTTTATTTAAGCAATCCTAATTTTTTTAATTCTTTATCTAATTCTTTTTGTATCTTTTTTTTCTGAGCCCAATTAATTTTTCGAGATTTTAATTTTGATAAAAGACTTATAGCTTTTTGACTAAGATTATATTTATCTTTAAATTGAGCTAATGAACGAATCCTTTCTGATTCTTCTTTTTTAAGTTTAAATTCAGGTCCTCTCATCATTACAGGGTCGATTATTTTACTTGGCATTATCATGTTATTTTCCCAATTCTGCATAGGAGATTTTTCTTTTAATGAAGGATTATAATCAATATCAGTATCTAAATCATACTCTTTTTCTTTTATTGAAGATAGAAATTGTTCATGATGTTCGTCAAACAAATTTTCAAAGGCTATATGATTAAGTGGTCGATTATCTCTAGCTTTCTCTCTAAGTTCTTTATTCTTTTTCATTTCTGGACCTCTAGCAATAATAGGGTCTTCTGGATTATATGCCATTATCTCATTGTAAAGCTCCATCCCTATATCACCAAGTGTATATGCTGTTGCTGCTACCATTCCATAACGTCCGTATTTTTTACCAGCTACTCCTGAAGCAATTAATCTTTTCATATAGCGAGTTCCATATTTCTTTCCATATTTCTTAATTAATTTGTCCTTAAGGTATTTTTTAGCTTTATCATCCGTTAACATTGTAACCACTTTTGGAATCCAAGTTCTGTCTAATAATTTTTTACTTACGTATCCAAGTCCTACAGTTTCAAGAATTTCCGATGTTTTATCAAGTCCTTCTGGCAATATCATAGAAGCAGTTTGCCCAACTTCATAGTTAGTTTTTGATTCAATCGCAGAAGATATAACTTCTCCCATTATTATTGAGCCACCAATTCCCATAACTCCTGAACCTAACTTTGACACTAAGCCTTGTTTATATCCTAACCAATTCCATCTAGCAGGGTTTTGCAATAATCTTTTCATAGTCGTTTGTGGTGTATTGAAGTTTCTAGAAAGTCGCTTAGATGCATCATTAACAAGGTTGTCTATGTCTTGTTGAATTTTTGCTCTTGATGCCGCCTGCCCAGGCTGAAATTTATCTCTTTGTTTTTTAAGTTTTTCTATTCTTTTTAGAATACCTTGTACATTCTCAGATTTTAAAAATTTTTCTATATCAGAGTTAGACATTTTTGAAACATCATATATATGTTGAGCTGATTTTGTAAGATTTTTTGTTAAGTTATATGACTGTATAGCTATTTTATCTGCCTTAGCAAGAGCTATCCAAGGAGCAGTATCTTTAACAATATCAGCAGCAATATCTATATAAGGGTCCATTCCGCTAGACATTTCTTCTTTAGGGTCATCACTTTCAGGAACTACAAATTGCTCTTTGTTATTATTATTAGTGACATCCGTTTTGTTATCATTTATATTTTTAAGCTCTTCTCGTAAAGACATTCCTTCTTCCATAAGAGGCTCTATAACCGCTTGCTCTGTATTTGCACCAATAGTAGATTCTATTTCATTTAGCCTTTGCTTTATTTCTTGTTCTCTTGCTCCTAAAGTATCATCGCCACTATCATCCTCAACTACTTCACCGCCTCCAACTGCTTGCCCAGGAGCAAATTCATTGCTAACAAGCAATCCTGTATCGACATCTATTCCATATCCTTCTTGAAAACGTTGTTCTTGATATGGCGTCCATCCTTCAGGCCCAACATCTGCTTCATCTCCAAAGCTTCCAGCTTCACGAGTATCAGTTTCATCATATACTTGCCAAGCTTTTCTTTCTTTGATTAAATTAATTTGATTAAGTTGCTCATTTTCTATCAATGCTCCAAGTTGATTTTGTAATTTCGCAATATCGTCGGTAACAATAGCTTGTCCTGTCTCAGTTCTAGTCAAATCTGAAGGTGCCATTTCTTTTAATTCAGGGTCTAAATCTGCAAGCATAAGCATCCACTCGGCATCAGTTCCACCTTTAAGACTCTTCATAAGATTGTTTCGTTGAGATTGCCATTTAACTTCATTCCTTTTTGCCGTATTTATAGAAGAATTAATATTTCTTAATTTAGTATTTCTAACTTCATCATAATTGTCTTGCCATAAAATAACATTAGCTTCTTGAGAGGTTAAGCCTCCAAAACGAGCTTGCATTGTTTTTGTTAAAGTACCTTGATATTTTTTTAATTTGTCAATCAATTGAACATTGTCAACCTTTCCATATTTAAAAGATTTTCCATTTTCCAATTTGATAATATCACTTGAAACTTTCTCAAGTTCTTTTTTTAAATAATCTATTTGATTATCTCCAATTTCAGGCCTAACCCTATTACCATTTTTATCATAACCAAAATCAAAATTCATTAATTTTTCTTCAGTTAAATAATATTTATCCTCTTCCATTGAGCTTCCTATTGTAGGAGCAATGTCATTATAGACTTGTTTACCTAAATTGTATGCCTCTCTTTTATCTGTAAACATATTTTTAAAAGTTTCAAATACAAGTTCATTTTCAGGTTGAACTGTTGTGTTTTGAATTAATGAATCAAGATTTTGAAAATGTACATCACTATTGGCTGTCCCAAGATTACCCATAAGACCAGACATGATGTTTTGGTCTTTAACAAGTTTTTTATCTTTGTTTGTCGCAACCATATTTTCAAGAAATTGCATAATTTGCAATTCTCTATTCGTATCTTTTCCAAGACCTACATTTGACTCTTGTCTTGCTATTGCCATTGCATCTTCATACACTCCCATACTAATACCTTAAGCCTTTCTGAGATTGGTCAAATTGTTCATCTGTAGTTCCAATAACGGTATACTCAGATTCAGGGTCTGTTAATCCATATATAAATTCTGCTCCCGATTCAAGGTCCCCTTCTTTAAGTTCGGAAATTGACTTGCTATAATCCTGTCCAGCTTTATACATATCAGCATAAAGGCCTTCAGTTATATTTCTATTTGTATCTCCAAATCTAGTTACTCCTGAAATTCCTTGGGAAAAATCCATACTCATCATGTCTGAACCTGCTTTATTAATTCTTGTTCTTGCATCTGAGGTAAATTGCTCTCTAGTATCTTGAATATCTTCTTGTGAAGCAAAAAAGTTTGGCCCTACTCTTTGAAACCATTGTATTAGTTCAGAATCATCAAAAGAAGGATGATTTCTTCCTAAGTCAGGATTCATTTCTCTTATGTATCTAACTAAACCTCCAGGGTCTTTTAATGTATTTGTTTCAGGGTCAATAAATTTCATCAACTCTCCTCTTGAGAAATTTATTTCTTTACCTTCGATTACTAAACTGTTTAAATCAGCTCCTTGATAACTTCTATCAAGGATAGCTTCAGGTCCTCCTGCTAAATCAATTGGCCTGTTTGCCCCTGGGTAATACTCTCTTAATCCTGTTGACGGATTAATAGTTCCAGACCCTATACTTTGAGCAACAACTTCACCTAATAAACCATAGTTATCAATTAAATAAGCTTCATCTTTGTTTACATGCGATACTTCATCATTAACAATTCTTAACTCAGTATCACCATGTCTACCTTTGCTTTTTATATTATCTAATAATCCTGTTATAAATTTCATTATAAAATTTTCCTCCCTTGGCTAATATTTTTGACTATATCATTAATATCTAAACTTCCTTCTCTTTCGATTAAGCCTTCTGTTATATTAGAGCCTTGTGTCTCAATAACATCTAAGTTTGCTGCGTTTGGTAGCCAAGATGGAATAAGGTCTTTTTCTATTAATCCTTGAGATATACTTTCATTTTTTACCATGCTTTTTTTAAACCAATCAGGAATTATATCAGATTTAAAATATTTTGCTGAAATATCTGATTTAAATTTATCCATTGCTCCACTACTCATAGCTGCACTAGTATATCCTTTTAGGAGAGAACCCATAATAGAGTCTTTTAAATCTCCTCTGAACCCTTCTACGTTTTTTATTATTTTATCGTAAGCATCTTTTCCATATGGCCCTACTTTTTTAATATCTTTTATCTGTCCTCCTAAGTCAAAAACATCTCTTGCTAAAACATCACCAAGTTTATCAGTTAAAAGACTTGTTCCGCTTTTAATAAGTCCTGAAAGTAAAAGGCTTGTTCCTCCTGTAAAAGGTGCAAGTGCTGCAGATAATCCATATGATGCAAGTTCTTTTGCCCAAGGAAGCCATTTCTGAAGACCCGCTTCATCCTTCTGCTCCTGTGCGAAATCTTCTCCTAATGATTGAGTTGCTGCATACTTCCTTCCTCTTTGAAGAGCGCCTGCTGCTATTTGTTTTATAATTTCTGACATATTATCCTCCTCTTAAATTTACTACGAAATTTTGGATTTTAAAAATCCAAGTTTGCTTAAATCTTTTATTAATGTTGCAAGTAGCTGAACAATATTTGGGCTAGTAAAGCTTGTTGCATTGAAATTTCTGCTTTCTGAAGCATCATAACCAGCACTTGCTGTTAAATTATTTATTGTGTAACGTCCCTCAATAGAGTTTTTGCTTTCATCTGCTGTAAATGTATACCATTTATTTCCAAGTTTAGCATACAATTTAATGCCTTCAGAAGTCAATCCTAGTGCAATATCTCCTTCTCTTCCTTCTTCTGATGAAGGTTTTCTTTTTACAATCTTAGGAGCATACGATTTAGTAGTACTTAATTGTCTTACTTTATCTTCAAAATTTCTTTGCATTATTTAATACTCTTTGTTCTATATATTATTGTTATATCGTTAATTTCAAATTCTTTTGGAACTGCAGCATTAGATGTAAAAGCAAGCCTAAATGATTTTGCTCTCTTTATACTATTGGTTGGTCTTAATTCTGCAATTTGCCATCCTGTAGCTGCATCGAGTTCGCTAGTAACATCACTTCCAAAGTTTCTACCTGATACATTTGAAACAAATGTATCTTCTGGTGTTGTATCTCCATTCAAGCCATATTTGACTTCTACTTCCGTGGCTTGGCCACCAGATTGATATGTTATATATACTTTATAAATCTTTTTTCTAATTGCAGGAGTTCCAAAATCAATATCTTTTGTATGAATTGTATTTTTACCTGAACCTCCTCCATCATCAGGTGTATCACTCCAAGATTGTACTTGAACTTGATTGTCAAATACTAAATCACCTTTATATATTGTAAATCTTTTATCCTTACTAGCTATTAAAGCATCTTCTTTCATTGTCCACGATTGAGTTTTAAGGCTAAATTCTAATATATCATTATCATCTGCATGAGATATTGTTTTTTTAGCAATTAATAATTTTTGTGCTCTTGGATTATATGCAATGGCAGGAACATCAGTTGCTGTCCAAAATGCCGTAAGACCATCTTCGCCAATCCATTGATTTCTTATCTTGTCACTAATTGTTTTAACTTGTTGTCCATTGTAAAAATGAACACCATATGAATTAATCCATGCGACACCAGCATCAGTTAAGCATGCTTGTTGAGGATTCTCTCCATCAAGCCCCATGTTTTTAATTTCTAATTCAAGATTCTCAAATCCTTTTTCTATATTGTAAACTTCAAGTTTGTTTGAATAAAAACAAATCAATCTATCTGCAAATGATTCAAGTTTAATAATTTTATCACCATCTCCAGGACTTGTTGTAAATTCATAATTTGGGTCTTCAGGAAATGTATCATATCTTCCAACAGGAGAGCCTACAATAGCTCCTTGCTTTGCTATATCTTTAGTTGTAGGGGTAGCTTGCTCCCAACTTCCACCTCCATCAAATATTGATTTTTCTTGTCTTAAAATATTTCCTATATATGCACGACCATTTGCAATTGTTGAAGTTTTCCATTTAGCATTTAATTTTGTGTCGTGAGAATAGCCAAATAAAGCCTCATATGTTATAAATATAGGAGGACCATTAAGAGTTCCTATGCCGTCCTCAAACCAAGCTGGTCTTACTACGGGATTAGACGCTGGTGGATAAACCCACCCTTTCCATTCAGAAAATGTTCCAGAACCTTCAGCTCCACTCGCCCCTACAAGCTTTGCTCCTTTTTCAAGGTCATATTGCGCTAATAAATACAAGTTTGAATATCCATCTTCATTTGATGCCCACCATATATGTCCACCTGTAACTCTTTGATTTTGTCCAAAAAAGTTATATTCCCCTTTATTAGTAGCGGAATCAACAGAAGATTGTGCGGTCTCATCAAAACCGCTACTTCCTAGTGTAAAGTCACCATTGCCCTCAGGGTCATGCTCACTTGTCATTCTCACTAACAATCCAAATGTAACTGGCACTTCTGAAGCAGCAACCGATATGGCATTGTCTGCTAATGCTAAACTATCAGACCTATCTGCAAAATACATTTCATCTATAGACGCATGTGCTTGGGCTCCTGCTGCGTTTTTTGTAGGATACATTGTAAATGCAGACGGAAGAGATTCTTGATTGCCATCAAATGTAGTTGAATGATAAAACTTGTATCTAGTTGTAGATTTTGGCATCCAATCGCCTGTTCCTGACTCTCCTTCTTCAAATTGCAATGTTACACCATAATCAGCAGATATAACTTCTCGACATTTAGCTTTATGGTCAGCATGTGAAAAGTCAGCATTCCATAAATATCCATCAGATTGACCTACTTGAAACGACCAACTCGTATCTATTCCAGCTGCTTGCGGGGTAACATTTCCAGCTACTCCGCACCATATATCAAATGTTGAATGAGTATTAGAAGTTGAATCATGGTCATAATTAAATATAACTCCATATACAGCAGACTCCCCACTTTTAAAAAATGAACATGTTGAACCATTATAGTAATGGTCAGAACCATTTCCAGAACTATCTGAACTCATAGTTCCATGGTCAATCCCGCTATGAATAATAGTTACAGTATTTCCTGAAACCGCAGTTATAATAGCAGTCCCACTAGCATCTCCTTCAATATGGCCTTTTGCGACACTTCCAAGATTAATCATTTTAAGATTTGAAGATGTCACACCTGTTTCAATTGATGAATTATTAACATTCCAACCGTCTTGGGTTGCTCCTCCTACAACAGCTCCTTTTCCAACGCTAACTTGAGTAAGAGTTGTTGGATAGCTAGTATTACTGCCTTTTCCATATGTTTTATTTTTTACAAACCCTAATCTTTTAGGAACATTAGCATAATTAGTAAAATTACCATCGCAAACCCTTAAGTTTCCATCAGGAGCATACATTGAAGCTTCAACATCAGTTGCACTTGTATTTGTCTCTCCAAGCGAGAACCCATTACTATTATTTACATTTACCATTCCATTCCAAGCTGGGCCGTCATAATCAAATATATGTACATAAGTCCCATCTGTTAATGCTAAATAGTTTGTTGAAGCAAGTGCACCAGAATCATCATAATCAGATGAAAATGGGAATATGCCGTATCCTTCAGTAAAAGCAGTAGCATTAGCAGTAACCACGGAATGGTTAGCATGAGAACCCATTGTTTTAATTACTCCTACCGAATCAACACTATACCCTTTAAGTGCACTAAATTCATTATCCGCAATATCTCTTGGGTCAGAATCTGTGTTCAATCCACCTTCAAATCTATTTACAACTAATTGCTGCTTAGGCATTATCTATCTATCCTTAATCCTTTAATGAAACCTCTTAAAGCTCCACCTATTACGTTGTCTACTAAATCAATAAACCAAGGTTCAATAGTCCTATTCCAAAAGTCTTTAGTAAATTTCCATTTACTCAAACCTAAAGTCATACCTTTTCCCAATCCATAAAAGAATCCTTCAACATACTTGCATATATCTTTATTAGGAACCTTCTTTAATATCCATAATAGGATACCTGCGCTACCACCACCTATTAACATTGTTGAGTTATTCATTAACGATTCAAACATTATTTATTCCCCTTTATTTGTTTTTTACATACTTCACATAAAACGAATGAATTATCTTCAAGCCTTCTAATTCGTTCTTTTAATTCTTGTACTTCATTATCAAGTTCATTAGGTTTTTCAACGTAATCAAGTATTTTATCAAGCTTAAATTGCTTTGCTATTAACTTAACTACTTTTTGTATAATTACCGCTTGTATCATTTCTTGTCTCCACAATCATCCCATGGACTTAAATCTAACATGGGAAGAGGTTTTTTTATTTCAAAATCTTTTAATTTATCATTTTGTACTGCCATTTTACTTCCACCTTTTACAAACGGTTTTCCATTTGCACATCCAATTTCATATACAAAAAATATTGTTTTAAAAAACCCAACTCTAACAACTCTTGCAGG
>TARA_R100001463_G_scaffold675_4_pt1 | contig 18234 bp, 36 predicted proteins | sample TARA_R100001463 | Tara Oceans TARA_R100001463 (sample SAMEA2622242) | marine metagenome | biome: marine biome (ENVO:00000447); feature: deep chlorophyll maximum layer (ENVO:xxxxxxxx); material: "saline water (ENVO:00002010), including plankton (ENVO:xxxxxxxx)" | depth 40 m
TAACCGAGTTGCGTCGCAAGATCACCAGCGTGGCGGTTTTATAGCTGAATACGGCTTTTGCGTGGTTTTTATTCAGAAAGCCAGTTGAGAAGCTGATTTCTAGGGTGCAAAACCTAGTTGGTTTTTTTATTCAGTAAAAAAGTAACGGCTTTTGTTTCTGAATATCTGGTTGCGTGGTTTTATTCAGAAAGCCAGTTGAGAAACCGAGTTGCGGCGTTTTTATTCAGAAAGCCAGTTGCGTCGCAGGATATCCAGCGTGGCGGCTCTAAAAACGTAGTTTAATTATGCAAAGTTGTCACCGTGTTTTTGTGTGGTTTTTATTCAGTAAACGAGTTGCATCGCCGGAAAATCAGGCTTAAATCCGGTTTAGCTCTGAAAAAGTAGTGTAATTATGACCAGTTGTCTCTTTTGGTTCAGTAAATATAGGCGCTTTTGCGTGCAAGACATCACCAGCAAGGCGCGTTGCAGGATATCCAGCGTGGCGGTTTCCAGGTGCAAAAGCTAGTTGCGGCGTTTTTATTCAGTAAACGAGTTGAGAAACCGAGTTGCGGCGTTTTTATTCAGTAAGCCAGTTGCGTCGCAAGATATCCAGCGTGGCGATTTTGAAAAAGTAGTGTAATTATGACCAGTTGTGACCGTGTTTTTGCGGCGTTTTTATTCAGTAACCCAGTTGCATCACCGGAAAATCAGGCTTAAATCCGGTTTAGCTCTGAAAAAGTAGTTTAATTATGCAAAGTTGTCTCTTTTGGTTCAGTAAATATAGGCGCTTTTGCGTCGCAAGATCACCAGCGTGGCGCGTTGCAGGATATCCAGCGTGGCGGTTTTTATTGAATACGGCTTTTACGTGGTTTTTATTGAATACGGCTTTTACGTGGTTGCGTGGTTTTTATTCAGTAAGCCAGTTGAGAAACCCAGTTGCGTCGTTTTTATTCAGTAAAAAATTACCACCAGTTGCGTGAACCTTCAACACCTTCTCGTAATCTTATATTAGGATACAAATATGACTGTCGGGAGAATGTAATGTCTTTTCAGAAACGAATAGAACAAGAGGGCAATCAGTTCTGCGTCTACTCATACGAGACAGGACGCAACTTTGGCTGCTACCAGAATAGAGAATTAGCAGAGGCACGACTCGCACAGATAGAACGCTTCGGCAAGAAACTCGGCGAAATGCCTGACGACCAACTCATACATTTACATGATGGCTGCCACAAAGCAGCTTCATCAGATGAACTGGTAGCGGCCCATGATCTTATAGAATACGAATTAGAAGGCAGAGGATATTCCCCTCCGTACACGACAGGAAATATAGAACAAAAATTGGCGGCAGTTTCTTTAACAGTTCCGGTAATCAAAGAAGAAGATCGGTTCACACTTGCCCCTGTTTACGTTCCAGGTTTAGAAGATTCAGACGGTGAAACCATCACAGCCAAAGACCTACAAAAATCATTGTGGGATTGGGTACAAAAAGGTGATCGCACAATTTACCTTCAACACACAGACAAACCGGCTGGTGAAATGGTGGAGCTACTGACATGGCCTTTTGAAATTGAAACGTCGTTAGATGTTCCGAATCAAGGAGTCACTAAATACCGCTTTCCTAAAGACACTCCTTTCATGGGAGTCATTTGGGACAGTTGGGCATGGGACTTAGTAAAAGACGGAGAGCTGCGCGGCTATTCAATCGGTGGTCGTGCCAGACGGCTTGAAGTTGAACTACCTGAACCACAAGCGGCATGAGCAGATATCGCGTGGAATGTAACCAAATGTATTTCAATCAAGTAACCGGAACATTTGAGAAGGGACTAATTCTTGGCGCTTCACAGTTTCAATACGGCGACCAGTTTGAAGCCACCGCCGCACAAGTAAAAACGGTTGTAGCTTCAGGAGATGCAGTAAAAATATGACAGACATACCAACAACTTCTCAATGGGTCCGTCTTGATGAGTTGCACCCTCGTTTCAAAACAAGACTGACAGCATTTTTTGACCACCCACAAATTCGTGGAAACGTAAGTGTCTGCTCGGCAGTTAGGACGGTGGCCCAGCAATCAGCCTTATATGAAAAATTTTTAGCAGGGAAAGGCAACCTCGCAGCGAATCCAAATTATGTTCGGCCAGGAACCGTATGGCGCGGAAGCTTCCATATGTGCCAATCTTTTGATCCAGACAATCCTACTGCGACAGGTGTCGCGCTAGGGTATGCAGTTGATTTTCGCATCATTAAAAAAAGCGCCATCTCAACGTGGGAGACAAATAATATTGCAAAGACATTTGGACTTTACCCAACCGTAAAATCTGAATGGTGGCATCACCAGCCATACGGCAAACAAGCAAACGGACAATGGGGTTGGTTTCCAGCGCCAGCACTTGACGGAACAACTTACACGCCTCCGGCACCAGAGAAACACCCACTGCAAATAATCGCTGAAGGTGTTGAACGAGCCAGAAAACATGTTCTCCGTAGAGGTTCCAGAGGAGAAGCAGTCAAGTTTTTGCAAATGCTTTTAGAGAACCAGAACATTCCGACAGCTAAATCTAAGAAACGAACTCGTCAAGGAATCGGCATAGATGGAATTTTTGGTTCTGGCACAGACAGAGCAGTCCGGCTTTTCCAAAGGCAAGAATCGCTAACTGTTGATGGCGTAGTGGGTCCGGCTACCTGGCAGGAACTCATCAACTAAATAACGTTCCGGTATCATTAAGGAATGTCAAAAGATGACAACTGGAGAAAGAAAGCCAACTGTTTAGGCCAACCAACCGAATGGTGGTTTCCCGAAGTAGGAGAACGCATAAGTCCGCAAGCCGCCGAAATCTGTGGCAGTTGCAAAGTCCAACAGCAATGCCTCAATTCTTCACTCTGGCCACTTGAGCATGGCATCTGGGGTGGTAAAGGAGAACGGCAACGCAGACGACATCGGGAAAAGCTACATAGAAAAAAGAAATGACCCACCGGAGCAAGCAAGCACAGTGGGCCATTTCGGTTCTGCTATCGGACTTCCTAAGAAGGTGCTTTCTGTTCAGTTAGCACTAGCAGAAGAAAAACGGCAGGCAAGCTAGATATGAAGCAAACCACAAAAGGAGTGATGATGTCTGGAATACAGAAAAACAGACACCGCTTACCTGCCGTTAGTTATTTAGTTTTCAAGTACTTTTTTATCTTATCGTGGACTGTCGGGAATTGAACCCGACTTAACCATTCAGTCCGAATATCTTCACAGTTTTTTCGTATTCGCGTTGTTCATTAACGATCCTAGTAATTTCTTCTTTGGCTTCTTTAAAAGAACTAACCAAGAAGTGACCAAGCGCATTACCGTCAGTGTTTAGTTCCCATACTGTGATGTCGCCATCTTCCTCTACTTGTATCTGGTGACCTTTGTAAGAAACAATTTGTGATTTCATTTTGGAAGCTTCTCCTTTTTTGTTTGTTTGCTTCATATAAGTACTTTACCATAGGTGGGGGAAGGTTTCAACATTTTGCGGCATATTTATCAAGATTTCTTATATTTCTTTCTAAGTCCTATTTTGCGTGGTTCCAGGCAAGGAGAACCATCGCCAAGAGTTTCAGTGTAAAACATTTTCGTGGTACCAGCTTTCCCTCTTATGTCGCCCTTATTCACATCACGCTTAAAAACATACTTTTCCCCAAACGGAACATAACCCTCGTTCCCAATTTGGAACAAAAACCAGTCGTCAGTTTCTTCTAATAATTTCGTCATGAAATAAAGGATAGCCTCTATTCGGAACGCTTATCCAATAATCGCTTATCGTTTTCTTCCCACAACAATTCCTGCGTAAGCCAACCCTGCTCAGCAGCTATGCCGAGAACTTCCTGTGGAATTAACGCCTGAACTTCTGGCCGGTCTTTAATAAATAAAGCGGCAGTAGGTTCATTATCTACATAACCAAATGCAAGCTCGTATTCTGTTTCGTTAATTTCCCAACATAGGGTCGGGTGGGTTTCTTCTTCCGGTTCCGACATATTCAGATCAACTCCAACTGTAAATGATTAGCGACATGGTTAATTGCAAATCTTTGACAGCGCCTGCCACCTTTAGTCGTTCCGTTCCTATCTACCAGAACTACCAGGTTCATGTCTTGCAATTCTTTGCGCCGTGTCCGTGTTGTTGATGGTGAAACTCTTGTATCGTACATCCACTCATAAAATTCGTGAATAGCTTCATCTGTAGCCGGTCCTATTTGCTTCAACACTTCAAGAACCTTCTGTTGTAGTTTGCCTAAATCGCCTAACGATTCAGCCGCCTCCCAACTTGTGTCAGGATCACTATTTCTAGCGACAGCGAAACTAGCATAATTTTGCATTTCTTTCTCCTTATTATTTGACATCTTTATTCCCAACAATGCTCTGACGGATACCAGTGAGAAGTACCCTGCGAAGTTTCATACAGAAGCCATGCAGCAACAAGAACATTGTTTCTTGGGTCCATAATGTCTCCGCCAGGTATTCCAGCTTTCCGTGATCGTTCCTCCCAAAATTTTGGAAGATGCTGGAACCAGCCAGAAGCACCCGAACTCGGATGACGAGCGTCGCTAGTCGTATCGTAGGATTGAGCAGACGACTCGCAGAAAGCCACTCGCAATGCCCAGTCCCAATCTTCCGGTTGAAAGTATTCTTGAATCAAGTCAAGAAGCGTAACTGCCGGAACCAAAGTTGAAGTCGTATCAGCTTCAATATATGTAGTCGTAGAAACCAGAAAGGGGTCGGTCTCTACAGTTGGCTTTGGTTCCGGCAAAATCGTTGTTCGTTGCTGCACTGAATCAGAATAGGTCCAGCTCTCAACCGGCTCGCCGGATAACCCGACAGCAACTTGATGAGCGCCACAACTGACAGTCACAGCAAGAGCGAAAATGATTCGGACACGATCAGGAATTCTCATGCGACAATGCTTCCCATGTTCCGTGAAGAAACGGTGTATTCTTTCAAAGTTTTCTTAGCTTCAAAATACATGTCGCGTTCTAATTGCCAACCTAATTTTTCAAGATCGTCAATGCTTACATATCCCAATTCAGGTGATCCCATTCCGAGATCACAGAGGCCGAAAGCGATGCGTGATTCTGGTTCTAGTTCAGACAATAACCAGGTCGCATTACCGCCGACACGGACCATAAGTTTTACGACAGGTTTGAAATCTGTGGTTTCTTCTTTACCAAAGTTTGCCTGATGGTTTTTAATTAACTGCTGCTCTTGTTTTTGAGTAAATGTTTTCAATTTGCTTGCTCTTTCTGTTGTTGTTGAGTTTGTTAAACTTGTGGGATAAATCCACAGTTAAGAGGAACTCCGTTTTCTTCAATGAACCTTCTGTCTAGTTGCCATCTTGCTTCTTGAATTGCTTCATATAGTTCGCCAATTTCGCCGTAAGAGCTTTGAAATGCTAGTCGGTGATCTTGTATTGCTTCTATCAATTCAGTGATTGCCTCGTCTGCTTCTTCTGCTGTTTCTACACTGTAAATAGTTTCAACAGCTTTGCTTGTTGCTGAAATAAACATGTGTGCCTGAAACTCTATTTCCATTTCTAATGATTTGTTTAACATGAAAGCTTCTCCTTTTGTTGTTGTTTCCTTCATGTTTCTAGTATGCCATAGGTGGGGCAAGGTTTCAAACATTTGCGACATATTTCTTACTATTTCTTTTAAGTCATTTTTAACGGTTCCAGGCAATCTAAAATCTGGCGACCTATTTCCGGATGCACACAATTTCTCAAGACTTGAAAAGGGCAATGGTTCCCATCGTAATAAACATTCCCTTCATAATAAATTCCTAACCAATCCATCAAATCTTGTTTCCCTACTCGCTTCGGGTTAATAAATCCTTTAGGGCGTGGAACGTCCTGAGCTGTGAAAGAAAAATTGGACCAGAAATAATGGCGACCTATAACAGTGGCTGGAATCAGTTCGCCGTAATAGGGTTTCACGTTCTCAACTATCCAGTAAGCGTTTGAGAATTGCCGAAGATAAACAATTTCTTCGTAAAGTCTCATGTCCGGATATCTAGGTTTTCTATTTCTTCCCGCTAACTGCATTCGTGAATGACTTTGGCATGGAGGACTGGACCAGATAAAATCAAAATCGTTGTGGTTATGCAATAAAAATTCGTGTGCGTCTTGAATTAAAACTGTGTCGTTTGGATATAAAGATTTATAGACGGCGGCAATCTTTTCGTCTGTTTCAACCGCTGTGACTTCGTGATCGTTCCAATACTTTCTGTTGCCACCAATTCCCGAATACAGATTTAATATTTTCATTTAAAAGGGTTTCCTGACCATTTTGTTCCGTTCCACAAAGTTTCTTTCGCTTCTTTCAGTTGTCGCAAATGTCGCTCATATCGTTTGCCTGCCTTCTGATCTTCAATCGCGTCAACTATTTCAGAATCAAAAGCATCGTTCGCGAAGTCCTCTAATTCTTCAATTCTGTGGTCTATAGCTTCAACAATTTGCCGGAACTTCAAAGTCGTCATTTGAGTTTCAATCGTAATATATCCCTCATTACGTTTTCCTTTTACTTTAGCCAGGCGCTGATCAAGCGGCAGATTGTATTCGTGCCTCTTATGTTTATTTGTTGTCTCGGTCATATTCGCTCCTAAGCTATGCAACACATAAAATAGTTTCTGTCGCCTTCTTTATAGACACCAGTTAATCGGCTCCGATCTTCTTCACTTAAAACGAAAGCGGTGCTGATGCAGTTACGGCACCAGAACCAGTAAACCTTTTGAACGCCTTGATCTTCTAAACCTTCAAACTTACTTACGTCTATTTCTTGAAGCGGTGTGCCGTCGTCGTCAAGATAGTTTTCCTGAATCCCAAACCAATAGGTAATCCGTTTAGGTTTGGGCCGGTTTGCAGCAAACCTGTCGCTCATATTCTTTCTCTCTTTCTGTTTCTGTTTTCTGTTTTTGTATTTCGTCAAGATGAGGAATGTCGTAAAGTTCCCGATCTTCTCTTGTGACTTTCATTAGAACAACGAAACCATGCAAGCTCGGCACATATATTTGCTACGACCTTTCAACGGTTCACGTTCTATCCCTTCAAGCTGTTCCTTGTGTTCTGCGTCTTTAACCCAAGACCAGTCGCCACATTTCCGGCAAGAAACGATGAAACCTTCTTCTGTGTATCTGCCGTTTTCGTCTTTCGGCGGTTCATGCGAAATAGTTTCTGACATTACTGGTTCTCCTTTACCATTTGTTCAAGCAGAGAATTAAACATCTCGTCTATTCCACTCATCACAGAGTCGTAACGCTCTGCCTCAAGCTTCTCCGCTCTTAATTTGTTTTTGTAAATATCGGCAGAACTCAATGTTTGGTTTTTTGGTTCAGCAATTATCGCATCAACGATTTCTTTATGTGCCGAGTGTCTTAAATGGTCTGGGATATTTCGTGACATAGCTTGCTCTCCTTATATTTTCTGATTTCTGTGTAAACGGTATGAGTAACAACACCTGCTTCTTTTGCAAGGGTCGCTTGTGGAACACCTTCCTGATTTTGTTTATACCACCAGGCGCGTCGCTGAATAGACAACTCGTTTACTTTGTCTAAACCTATTCTCATTTGTTTCGTCAGAGTTGCACCGACTGATTCTGTTGTTTCCATATTTCTCCTTAATTTGTTTCTTGTATGACGACTCGCAAACCGTCGTAGCCTATTATTTGTGTGGCATAAAAACTTAATGCCAACACGTGTTTCGGATCGTCATCAGGGATAACGCCCATATCAACCAGAGCATCAACCGCCGCTTTTGCAGCAGGCAGACAAGCTCCGACATCTTGAATCCCACGTTTGTCTTTCGCTAGTGGAACTATTGAAACCTTTACCTTGTCTAGTCTAGGCAATTTCTGTTCAGCTACCAACCAGCCAAACCGTTCCCGACAATCACGAACCATTTTTGCTCGCTTATGGAAATGCCAGGTGCGTTCTTGGTTCACGGTCCAAGACTTTTCTCTATCTTCCAAAACCCATCGGCGTGGGACAACTGTTTTCGTTATCGGCATTTCCATATCCTAGTCTATGTTCGCTCTTTTGAGCAAATGAAGGTCCGTCGCTAGTTGTGGATTACGGTGAATCCAATCGTGACACATACGGCAAACCGCCATAGAATTATCCACATCAACAATGGAACCACCTCTCGCTCTTGTCAATGGTTCATGAATATCCACCGCCTGATTGTTGCAACGATATTCAACTCCGCATTCAATCAGGACAGGGTTTGTTCTGTAGTAATCAGAAATAACCGGACCAGCTTCACAGACAGGTCGTGCGGCTAATTGTTCCCGAACAAATGTTCGCCTCTGCGCCAGGAGCTTTCGGCGCTTATCTGAAATCGGTTTCAATCTCGTCTTACGTTTCAAATAAGTTTTTGACCGTAGCGGTGTTTTTCGTTTGAGTGGTGTCCGCTTCATATCTTGAACTTACCAAGTCAACCTAGAAGCATCAACTGTGACATCTTCTGGTTTACTAGTAAATTTATATAATGGTTTTGTTAAACATAAACGCAAACCTGCGTTTTCCATTTTCAGAACTTCAAGCTCTTGCTTGAGTTCTTTCATTTCTCTTGCTTCTTGATTACCCATTGCTTACTCTCTTTCTGTTTCTAAAGGGTTAGGTTCTCCCTCTTCTATAAAGACTTGAAAGTCCCCTAATTCTTCATTGAACTCAAACTCTATATTTGAATCTTCCATTACTTGCTCCTTTTGAATCTCTGTTTGCTTCATATAAGTACTTTACCATAGGTGGGGGAAGGTTTCAACACTTTGCGGCATATTTCTTTAAATTAATTACTACTCCATTTCGCATGAGCCAACAACCTGCTCATGCCGTCCTCTAAACTTCTCAACTCTTTCCGCAACTCTTTCGCTCTTTCTTCGTCAGGTTCAAAGTCCTCTCCGGTCTTGAGTTCTCTGTCATAGCATTCGGCAATAAACTCTTTTAGCTCAGCAACTCTTTCATCAAAAGCTTTCATCAAACTGAAATGATGATGAACCAAAACTTTCGCATCAACATAATTCACATACCCTTGACTCTTGACCGTCGGCTGGTTCTTTCTGAACCCAACCATTTCATCAAAAGTACGTTCCGGCCAGCGTGGCATTATTTCGGGAAGCCTTCTAATTGTTTGAATGCCAGGAGCGCTTGTTGTGGAACTACACCGTTGCCTAATAATTTTAATTCAGCAGCACGACTTAACCCATGACCAGTCAGCCAACCAGAAGGCAAACCCATGACCCACTCCACAAATAAACTATGAGCGCCTTTTTCGTCGTACAGTTCATCTGGTGCAGGTCTTGTTATTTCTTCCCATCGTCGGATTGCTTGAGCGTACTCTCCATAATCTTTTGAAGTTCTATTTTCATACTTTTGCCGTGAGACTTCGTGCTTAATGTTTGAACCCACGCTTCCCAATCTGCCGGAGTCTTGTAGCCGCGCCCCATATCGTTTACTGCCGGACTCGGTAGCAACGCAAAACCATCTGTTTCTTCTAATCGGCGCTCCGACTTGGTAAGCTCCCACAACGCACCATCTGATGTCACGCAACCCCATTTGGAACAAGTCTCCAAGTATGGTTGGGACAACGTTCCGAAATCCAAAGATTGCTGGCACGTTTTCCAAGACGACTGTTTTGAGTCGGGGTCGTAATGAGCTGATAGTGTTTTTGATAATGGGCCAAAGATGCCTTTCATCGCTACTTCCTTTCTTATTTCCGGCAACTGAAAAAGGCTGACACGGAAATCCGGCACAAAGAATGTCTACCGGCTCTACTGTATCAAAGTTTGTTTTTGTTAAGTCGCCTAAGTTGGGTGGGTTAATTGCAGACCAATGATAGTCAACTATTTTTGAAGGCGCTTTTCCTATTTCTGAATACCAAACCATTTCAGCGCCAAAGTATTCTTCAACAGCTAAATCCAAACCACCGTATCCGGTGCAGAGGCTTCCTAGTTTCTTCATTAGTAAGTCCCTCCGCGACCAGACATCAGTTCTCGCCTGACTTGAAGCGCCGCTAAATTGTAAGCAGCGATAAATCGGTTTCTATCTGCATCTGGTTTTGTTGATCTGCATAAGTTTCCGTAACCACCTGTATCCCAGACCGCCTGTTTGATAATTTCATGCGACCAATCAGGAACTCCACTAGCGCCAACCGATCTGATCTGGTGGACTACTTCTCCCCATGCAGCAGTCGCGGTAGGTATTGCACCACCAACCATATTCATTGTTGCTTCTTCTCTGATCTCTGCCGGTTTAGGAAACCACTTACTAATCCGCACCAGGCGTTCCGCACTAGAAATAAGTTCTGGGTCTGGCAAATCTTCAAGAGCTATGCAGTAAACATCTATCCGGTCTTGTTTGAGTTCAACATCGTGAGCGATACATAAAATTTTTAATGCTTTCAAAGCTCCAACCCTAGACATTATTTATTCCAAACCACGAGTTAGGAATCACAACTCTTTTAGCAAAAGACTGAGTATCGGATAATGCTTTTCTCACAGTCGGCTGAGGCAACCCAACAACCGAAATGTGTTCACAACTTGCAATGCCGTAAAACTCTCCACCGTTATCAAATATCTCAATTTCCCATTCCAAATTGCCGACCTTAAATTTGCTTTTCAATGTCATCACTCCTTCTCCTTCAAGGTAACTTCTCCCTCGCGAAATAGAATGGCTTTGATGTCTGACAAGTGGAGAATCAAATGCATCAAGTTTCGTTTCTCTTGAGAATCAGAACTGCGGTTCCGGTATTTGACAACAACCTCTCTGGCATAGTCAATAACTTGCAAATCTGTTTTCAAGTCTCTTGGTTCTGGTTCTTTCAGTTCAGTCATTGAATCTCCTTTTCAATAAGTTCATCTAATAGGTTTTTACCTTCACTGGTTTTAGTTCTTTTGGTTCTAGTTCTGTGTAACACAGACGATGCCACCGTGTCCACATAGGCTTCACTAGATAGTAACACCGATGATGCCACCCTGTGGATTTCCCATAAGTTCGTCAAATTATTTTTAGTTGTCTCACCCTTCCTTCTTGTGATCGTCAAAGCTTCAACTTCCACCAGTTCAGCCGCCCATCTGTCAATCGTGATCGGAGTGCAACGAAGCCGCCTCGCAAGAGTAGTTCTACTCGGCCAACTAACACCGCTTGAATCTGAATAACGAGCGAGAATCCCATAAAGGCGGACAGCACCGTGTGAAAGTTTTTCATGATCTAATATCCATTCGGGAATAATTGAAAATGTGAAACGGCCAGGAGGCGATGGTGTAGGGTTCAATTCTGGCACGATGTTTAACTCCTTTCCGTCGTGCTATGGGAGGGACTGCTTCCTTGTGACGGTCCCTCCCTTCTAACCCTAACCCAACAACCATTGGATTCGTTCTGAAACCGTGTCAATTTGTTCGTCGGTCATATCGCCAGAAGATATAGAAGGAAACCCTTCTGACTTCCACCATTCTTTCAACAATGCCTTATCAACTTCTCCGAGAGAACTAATCAACTCTTTCAGTTGTTCGGTTTCTGTTGTTTCTTCAACCAGTTCACTTATTTCGGTTGGTATATTATCGCTCCCAATTTCTTTTTGGTTCTCTGAATGGATCTCAGAGCCAGAAGAATCTGGTGTTTTAGCAAATTCAACTTCTATGATCTCACCATTTTGATTTGTGTTTTCAATTCCTAATTCTTCTGGAACGTACCCAGCTCCGAGAACCACATCAGGAAACAAGACACGACACAGAATTGAAACAGCGCGCCAGGTAAGCATCGCTTCTCCGTATTGCTTCCAGTTCCGTTTCTGATTAAGACCAGCCACCTCCGCATCTTTCATACTGAACTCGGCTCTATGCTCATCGCCAGTATCGCAGCGCCTACCTATTGCCACCGCTTTCGTGTTGTTTACTTCAATCAGAACCGAGTGGCCAGCGTGTCTCACTAATCCGAGCATCGCTTCTGGTCGCATAGATGCAGTACCTTCTATAACGTGAAAGTTCCGCATCGCCGACATTACGTCCCAACCGTATGCGCGACCAGCTAATCCTGCCGCGATAATGTCAGCTGGTTTTCTTCTGTATGCCGCCGGAATGATATTTGCGTTAGCCAGCATCTCTGCCTGTTTAGTTACGAGGGCAAAATGTTCGCCCTCGTTCATCTCAACTAATGTTGTCAATGTTTTCTCCTTTACTTTCTGTTTTCAAATATTCTGCAGGAATAATTTTTGCTATTTCTTCTTCCGGCAAACCGTAAGACCTTAAAGTCTTAACTAATTCCGGAAACGTGTTGCTCTTGCTAAAATTTGGGTCTTCCATTACTTGCTTCTCCTTTACTTTCTTTTCTGTTGTTTTTAATTATAGCCCGACCTAGTGACATTTAGGTTACTAGGTCAGGCATTCCTTAATGCTAGTTGCTAATCGGTATGCAAATTCAGGAGGAACTGCGTTGCCAACCATTTTATATCCGTCTTGTATCTTGCTATAAATAAATTCAAAGTCATCTGGGAAAGTTTGAATTCTGGCACACTCTCGTATAGATAACCTGCGATACAGACTTTCTTTCCCACTTTCAAAAGCAAAAACATCTTGTTCTTTCTTTACCATTTTAGGAGCTTGTGGATGAAACGGCGTATGTCTCGCTGATGCCACAATTGTAAATGAAGGCTCGTCCCAGTTCCGAACCCTATTCCTAGACATAAAAGAAGATGAGTAACCACCCTCCATAAATTCATGATTTACAAATTCGCAGTCGGTGGACTTCTGGCCATACTTCGCAGATTTTACTTCGTATTCTTGCAAGTCATAAATTGCATTTCTTAGATTAGCTTTTTTGTTTGGAGTGGGAAAATTGTAAGAGAAATCAAAATCCTTATGTATGCCTAAAAATATTATACGTTTTCTATCTTGTGGAATCCCATAGTCGGCAACATTAAATAACTTACTGTATAAACGATAACCGGAATCCTTAAACAATTTTGTTAGACGTTCCACAACGTGACTGTTTTTGGGTGAAAGAATTCCTTGAACGTTTTCAGCTACAAAAAACTTTGGTTGCTTATCTTCCAACACCCTTACAAACTCAAAAAATAATCGCCCTCGCTTATCTTCTATACCCTTTTGAGAACCAGCCAAACTCCAACTTTGGCATGGTGGACCACCAACAATCCCATCACAGTCAGGAATATCTTTGCTGAGAACGTCCACCAGGCTTCGGGTATTCAACAAAGAGTCTGGGTGATTCAATCTATATGTTTCCCAAATTGTTTTGTCGTATTCATTTGCCCAGATAACATCAAACCCTGCTTTGGTAAATCCTAAATCTAAACCGCCAGCACCAGAGAACAGAGAAACCACTTTCATTAGGCAACCCACCGTTCAGGCTCATCGCCAGGTATGACACCCAACCCTCGCGGGCGTAAGTATTTCACGTTGTGCTTTTTGAAGGCTTCACGAAGTTCGCTTTTCGCTTCCGGTCCCAGCATGAACCCGACCAGAGTTAAATAGATAGAGCAGAACTGCCAACCATGATCCTGATTATATTTTCTAGAGCTTTTGTTCTCTACATAGTTTATGAGATGAGCCAACTCGTGAAGTATGACACGTTCCTGTCTTGCCCAATTACTCAACCCGATTCTGTAACCGCCCAGAGCAAACCCTCCTCGCGCAGAAGGGACAAGTTCCAAACCGTGAGTCGTATATTCATTTCTTCTGTATCCCACCGGAATAACCTTGCCGCCGTGTTCTCTGAATGTCTTAGTTCCTTTAGGAGATGCCAACCTGTTCGCAGTTCGCAAATACCGTTTCCGAAACCATGCCTTATTCATCACGCCGTTTAGATATTGCCAACAATCTTCAAGAGTCTCAAAACCTTCTTGAGTGAAATGTTTCGTTGCGCCAAACGGTATGTGTTCCGGCTTCCTAATCTCACCCTGATACTTTGACCAATCAACAGAACGTTCGGCAGCATACATTTCTTGCTGTTGCCTATCTTCTGGCCGATCATAAATACTCATGCTTGCTCTTTCCGAACCGGCGTAGTTCCGGCTCTTCCTTTAATGAACTCATTAACAGTAACGATTCGGCTGTTGCCGTAATCTTCCAAATAGACTCGGACCGTGTTGTCGTCGTAACACTCAACAACATAGCCGTCATCTTTCTTCGTGCCTTTAACTTGTTTGAGTTGAACCCGAACATTCGCTCCTCGCTTCAATGTCCGTTGCCCTTCTCGCTTAATCTCTTTCACAGTTCCAGCCGATGATGATTCTTCTGGGTTAGCTTCAAGATGAGCGACGTACTGATTGTATGTCATTCTCATTTTGGTTGCTTCTTGCCAGATGTAGTAATCAGCCATTTCCTTTTCAACTATCGCTTCAAACTCTAAGTCTCTTTTAGAATGAACTGTGCCACCATAAATAAATATGTCGCACCTATCTGTTTCCATATTTGGCTCCTTTGCCGTTTGCTTCATAAAACCATTTTAGCATACCCCGACCTAGTATGCAAATCGGAAAAGTTACGGTGGACGCAACTAGCGACGCTAGAGTAGTAGACATGGAAATTAAAACCGAAAAAATCAAAGACCTATCACTACACCCAGAAAACCCTAGAGAAGGCGACATAGGAGCAATCGCTGTCAGTATTGAGCAGAACGGATGGTACGGAACAGTCGTCGCACAGAAATCAACCGGACACGTTCTAGCAGGTAACCACCGACTGCAAGCCGCGCAACAGCTAGGCATAAAAGAAGTTCCGGTCTATTGGGTAGACGTAGACGACACGACAGCCAGGAAAATAATGTTGGCAGACAACAGAACAAACGATCTCGCATCACACAACGAAGATGTCCTGCTCGGCTTATTGACTGAACTCGCTTCCACTAATGACTTATTAGGAACCGGATACGACGGCGACGATTTAGATGAACTGATGGCAGAAATTAATCTGGACCCGAAACCGGAAAAAGAAATGACGGAACCAGTAACACCGCCGCCGCCCATTACGAAAAGTGGAGACAAGATTCGTTTAGGGCCGCATGTTCTTTATTGTGTAGACACAACCAACCCGAAAAACATAGAAGAACTTTTAGACGGTGGCAAAGTTGATCTTCTGCATGCCGATCCGCCATACGGAATGGGAAAAGAAAAAGATGGAATCGCAAACGATAATCTTTACAGAGAAGAACTAGACAAATTTCAGCTTGAATGGTGGAAGGCGTGGAAACCAGTAATGGCCGACAATTCATCGTTATATATTTGGGGGAACGCCGAAGATTTGTGGAGACTCTGGTGGAGTTCAGGACTAAGCAAAGACGACGACTTAACTTTCAGAAACGAAATTGTTTGGGATAAAGGAAGCGGCATGGGTATGGGTTCTCCTAGCCACCACATGTATCCGACAGCTTCCGAGCGGTGCCTATTCTTCATGATGGGTCAACAATTTCTCGGCAACCAAAACAAAGATGACTTCTGGGAAGGATACGAACCTCTCCTAACCTGGCTCAACGAACAACTCGCAAAAGTTCAATGGACCAAAAACCATGTGAATCGTTTAACCGAAACATTTATGGCAGGACACTGGTTTAGCAAATCACAATTTCAAATCCTAAGCAGAAACAATTACAACATTCTTCAAAAAGCCGCTCAAGGCGAAGCTTTTGATATTCCTTACGATGATCTTTTCTATAAGTTCTTTCCCGAAGTAAAAGAAGGCGGCAACGAATACAGAAGGGATCTAAGTAAAAAATTAAGAGAAGAAAGATCAACTTTCAATAATGAGTACGAACTCATGACAGACGTTTGGGATTTGTCCAGAGTTTACGGCGAAGAAAGATTCAACCACGCAACACCAAAACCTGTTGAAGCTATGGAACGAATAATAAGAACCAGCACCAAATTAGGAGACACGATAGGTGTGCCGTTTGGAGGAACAGCGCCGGAAATTATTGCTGCCGAGAAACTAAACCGCCGGTGTTTCATTACTGAACTTGATGAAGGATATTGCGACCTGATTATTAAACGCTGGGAAGATCACACAGGAGGAACGGCAGAAAGGTTATGAAGCAACTAACTCCATCAAGAGCAGAACGGTACCGCGAAGTTTTAGAGCTACGATGCGCCGGTCTATCATTTGAAGAAATAGCGAAACGAACCGGATACGCAGGCAGGCAAGGAGCGAAAAAAGCTTACGACGCAGCGATGAAACGGTGGGCTATTGAAACAGTAGAACAGCAACGCATCATTCAATCGGAACGCCTAGACCGAATATTTACGCAAGCATATTTGGAAGCACGAAACGGAAACCTGCAAGCCATAGACCGATGCTTAAAAATTGAAAAACGTCGTGCAGAATTGTGGGGTTTAGATGCACCGAAACAACACACAGTCACAGGAGCAGATGGCGGACCTCTTGAAATATCCAGCGACATCGGCAAATTGTTGGAAGATCGCATAAACGCTATCGCAGAACGTGACCCGACAGTTCTAGAAGCCGATGTCCTTGAAGAATGATCTTTCACCGGCTCAACAGTTAGCAAAACTGCCACTCAAAGACCGGATGGCAATCATTAATGGACTCTCACAGGTTCAGAAACAAAAACTATTATACCACTGGCCAACTTGGGCCAGGCCGTCACAACTTTCTCCAGAATGGAATTGGCGCGTGTGGTTGTTACTTGCAGGTCGCGGTTTTGGCAAGACAAGATGCGGTGCTGAGTTCATACGTCAAGAAGTAGACGGAAACAGAGCAGGACACATCGCACTCATAGCTCCAACAGCAGCAGACGCAAGAGATACCATGATAGAAGGAGAATCTGGTTTACTAGGAGTATTCCCATCAGACCAAAGACCAACCTATGAACCATCAAAGAGAAGGATCACTTTCCATACCGGAGCGGTTGCGACAACTTATTCTGCTGACGAGCCTGATCGCCTTCGCGGTCCTAATCACGATCTTGCTTGGTGTGATGAACTTGCTGCTTGGCGGTATCCAGAAGCGTGGGACATGCTCAATTTTGGATTACGCATCGGAGAAAACCCAAGAGCAGTCGTAACGACCACACCAAGACCAACAAGTTTAATCAAAAGCCTCATAACACGGTCCGATGTTCACACAACTAGAGGAAGTACCTTTGATAATGCTGCGAATCTTGCATCTGCCTTTCTTGATGAAGTGACGGCTCGCTATGAGGGAACCCGATTGGGCCGCCAGGAGCTACACGCCGAAATTCTTGACGACGTAGACGGCGCGTTGTGGAACCGAGACATGCTAGATGCGAACAGAGTAACTGAATTGCCATTCTTAAAGCGTATCGTAATAGCTATAGACCCTGCCATATCTTCAAACACTGATTCGGCGGAAACAGGAATAGTCGCTGTCGGAGTTGATGAAAGAAATCACGGCTACGTTTTAGAAGATAGATCAACCAGAGGAACACCTAACGAATGGGCCAGGCAAGCGATAGCTCTTTACCACACATTAAAAGCCGACAAGATAATCGCCGAATCAAATCAAGGAGGCGACATGGTGAAACACACTTTGGCGACAGTTGATGACAACGTGCCAATCAGATTGGTTCACGCTTCAAGAGGGAAAAGAACCAGAGCCGAACCAGTGGCGGCACTTTATGAGCAAGGGAAAGTCCACCATGTCGGAGCTTTCAACCAGTTAGAAGATCAACTCTGTTCGTGGGTTCCAGGCGAAAGCGCGTCGCCGGATAGACTTGACGCACTTGTTTGGGGAGCTACTGAACTATTAGTGGGCAACCAAGCACCGCCAACAGTGATACCATCAGGGTTGTCGCAGGAGAATTATTGGGTCATTAAATGAGTAACGCTAAACCGAAACAACAACCGAAGCAGCAAGTCAAAAAAGAGAAACCATCATCAACCGATTTCGGTGAAATAGGTTCATCTGGTCTTGTTCAGTATTCTGGCAGAGTAGAAGAAGATTTCTTAAAGTTTCTGCAAGGCAACAGAGGAACAGCCACGTTTCGGGAGATGGCAGACAACCACCCAATCATCGGTGCGATCCTTCACGCAATAGAAATGCAATTCCGTTCAGTTGAATGGACCGTGAAACCAGCAGACGAAAACAACGAGCGAGCAGTCCAAGAAGCCGAATTCGTTGCCAGTTGCATGAATGACATGAGCCACTCATGGCTAGATTTACTTTCCAATATTTTATCAATGCTCACATACGGATTCTGCGTAAACGAAATCGTTTACAAACGCCGGTTCGGTTATATGGAGAACGACGGCGAAAG
>TARA_R100001463_G_scaffold6332_3_pt1 | contig 18225 bp, 14 predicted proteins | sample TARA_R100001463 | Tara Oceans TARA_R100001463 (sample SAMEA2622242) | marine metagenome | biome: marine biome (ENVO:00000447); feature: deep chlorophyll maximum layer (ENVO:xxxxxxxx); material: "saline water (ENVO:00002010), including plankton (ENVO:xxxxxxxx)" | depth 40 m
AAGTCACTCATTCTAGATACTTCTTTTACGACTGGGTTAAGATTCCCTTTTTCATCTACTGTCATTTTTACATCAAGAGATTCCTTTTCATTGTCTACATACCCACCATACTTAGATATAACATTTTTCATACTATCAATAGAAACATCTTTGCCTAAAGAACTTGAAATTTGTTTTCTTAGCTCTTCATCCATATCATTTACATCATTAGTTTTATAATATTTTTTTAATTTTTCTTTAGTATCTATTCTTACAGATTCAAGTTTATCCGTAAAATCATCAATTCTAAAGTCTTCTATTTTAGTTTCAGAAGATTTTTTAACAGGCTTAGGAGTTAAATCTACAATGTCAATAGGGGGCGGAGAATACTGTTTTTCAGAAGCTTTTTTAAAATCTATATCTTCTATAGTATCTTGCTCTAAAATACTATTATTGCCGCTTTTTACGGATTCTAAAGCATTTGTCATTAAAGTGTCTGGATTAGTATTAATTAAATCGTAAGATTGCTCTGCTTCTGTAGAGGCGTTAACCTCTTTGTCTTTTAATATATTTTCAAAAGCACTAAAAGGATTAACCTTTATAGGGACTTCTGGAGGTTCAGGTTTTACATACGATGTATCTGGAGGAGATTGAGTTGGAGTTTCCTCATTAAGAATATCTTTAAAAGCATCAAAAGGATTGGCCATTTTTATTGTCCTAATTGATTATCAAATCCACTAATCATAGTAGTAATAAATCCAGTATTACCTAAAATTTCGTTATTTAAAACAACAAGTTGTCCATTTTTTTTAATATAACCTTCAGGGTCTTGTAAAAACTGAGTTCTAGATTGATTTATTAATTTTAAAGCTAACTCTGTATTTTCTCCACGACTTTTTTTACTAGAAAAATATTCTGGCAAATTTTTAATTAAATCATTAACTAAATTATCTAGCCCATCGTCTCCTGAATAGAATTTAAATGAATCTCTTTCTAAATAAGGAGAGCCTACCAGAAAATTGTCTATAAATATTTCTTCTTGCAATCTATAAAGTTCCTGTTTGTCACCTTTAGATGCATTTTTTTCTAAAGTTGCTTTTATAATATTCCCATTATTATCAGTATAATTTTGTATTATACTTTTATAAGATTTAGTATTATTAGTTCTATTACCTCTGGCAATATTAGACTTTTTTTTGTCATCTAATTTCATAGAAGCTCTTTTTACATCTTCATTTTTATTTTGAAGATATCTATTTTCAGCATCTTCATTTAATGTCCCTTGGCTAATCTTAGTATATAAACCTGTTTTGGTATCATATACATTTACATTTCTATCTAAACCTTTAGAATATTCATCTTTAATATTTTTATGTAATGCTTGAGTCCATACTGTAGAATTATTAACTCTATCGAGATTTGCTTGATATTCCTCTTCGGACATATTGTTTTTATTCTGCTCTATTAATGCTATAGTTTGATTTTTCCATGTATCTGATTTTTGTCTAAATTGTTCGTCATCTTTTAAAACTGTAGTTTTTCCTATTACAACAGCTTCTCCTGTATTTCTAGCATTTATAGCTTCTTCTTCTGAGCCATAAAATGTTTCCCCAGATTCATTTCTCCATGTCCACTTAAGACTTGGCTGTGGGTCTTCTTTCGAGTCTGATTTATAAGTTGACACCTTGCCAATATTTGCGTTAGGATTTTTTTGCGTAAAATCATCAAGTTCGTTTTCTCGAATATATCCTGTTTTTCCGTCTATATCATATTTATATAAATCTCCAGAATCTACTTTTTTAGCTACAGCTGGTTTAAATGCTTGACGTGCTTTAGACTTATTAGATAAATAAGTGTCTAATACGCCTAACACGCCCTGTATGTCTTGTTCTCTTTTAACTAACTGTCTTATATCATCACTTATCGCCATTTAAACTCCTATACTTCTGACATATATTCTTCGCCCAATAAATCGTACTGGTCGGACAAATCTTGCCATAAATTTCTTCCAGATTGCTCCATTTGTCTTCTTTTTCCAGCTAAATCAAATGATAAAGCTTGCTTTTGAGCTCTTGTAGACTCTTTTATATCTTCAGATTTACTGGAAGTTAAATCTCTTATAGTAGATATTTTTTTATTTATAGTGGAAGACTCAAGACCTGTCCTTGCGCTAACATCAGCAAAGTCTTCAATCTGACCTACAGTGCTAGCCAAGAAAGAATCTAATGCATTTTTTTCATTCTTATCTATTATATTGGTTTGATATTCACTTAATGCATCAAAATAGTTTCCAACTCCAGCCATTTTATTTCCAACATCTTTTTGTTGCCCTTTAACTAGCTTTTTTTGCTTATCAATTTTCTTATTGTGAGCTCTAATCTGCTTGTTTTGCTGGTCTCGTTTAGATTTACTGCCTAATAAACCTGCAATACCGCCTATTATAAAACCTGCTGGCCCTAATAAAGCATTTTTACCTAAAGAGGCAAGGCCTGCAGCCCCTGAAAGGCCTCCTAATAAACCTGAAGATAAATCACTAGTATTAGCCATTAATATAAGTCCTCTAATTTCGTACCATTAAATGGAATTGCATTCTCATAAAACTTTTCTATCCAATTTATATTATTTTGTGCTTTTGCTTTTTCATCATCGTTCGTACTGTTATCTACTATTTTTTGAGATTTATCTTTACTAGCTATAATTTCATCTATCGTAGGCATTGTCCCTAAATCTATAGGATTATTATTTGTTTCATCGTTTATTTGTCTGTTTATTTGAACTTCATCTGAACTAGGAAAGCCCTTAATGGGAGATAAATTTCCTGAATTATTTTGCATTTCTACTTTATTATCCTGCATGACAGTATCTAAATCTTGGGATTTTGCTGCATCATTAGTAAAGTCTTCTAGGTTTGATATTACGTCTTTTTCTGAATCTCCCCCTAAACTTTCAATTCTATCAGATTCTTGCACCTCTGGAATAATAACATTGGAATCGTATTTTTTTTCTATATATGTTTTTTGCAGTTCTGGAGAAGTTGTTATCCATTTAACGAGACCACCTTGAAACCCACCTTCTTTTGCATCATTATACCCCGACACCTCATTAGACAAAGTATTCATAATCTTCAACTTTGTTTGAAATGTTTTTTCGATAGTATCTACAGCAAGATTAGTTTCTGCTTGGCTTTTTTGCACCCTATTAAAAACTTTTGCCATTGTTCTCTTAACGCCTGCAAATTTCGTATCAGGATATAATGCGGTTAAAGCTTTTGCAGATATTTTGATTGATGACATAGTTTTACCTCTTAATAAATAACGTAATTTAGTGAATATTTTTCTTTATTCATAGTTTAAAAATTTGTCCCAAAAAATATAGAATCAGAATCAGAAAATTGTAAATTTAAATAGGGTCTTCTAGAACTACTTCCATAGTCAGCAAAAAACAATCCACAGTAATTACTCGCATCTACAGATGCTTGTGGAGTTGCTGCCCTTAAATCATACGGAAAATCCATTAAACAAATTTGCACATTGTCGTTATTTTTTATATCACTTAATGCATCGCTTGTTAATGTAAAATCATTATAACCAGATGTAGTCCAAGAACTAAGTTTTGGAGCATATGTAGTAACGTCACCTGCGTGATTTCCGCCTAAATTGTCCCATCCTTCTATAGCATCAAAGTCAGCGGTAGAAATAGATGTCCCATGAGTCGCTTTTACAGCAATCACTTCAGCATTTCCACTAGTAGCACCAAAGATTCTTTATAATCCTGATTCAGGTAATGTCGTTACTGAGGAAGTGTCTATATATATAAATACTCTTATACAATTATATACTGTGCCTCCACCCCTGCCAGAAGCTGCAGTAGCCCTTATTGCATATCCATTGTGTGTAGAACTGCTATTAGAGCTTGTACCTGTAGTATTATCTCTTACATCGGACCAACTAGCAGTAGAAGACGAACGAGATACATATCCATCTCCAGCAGCTGTACCATATAAATCTACAGTTGGCATTAAGCTATTACTTTCGGCATATAATAAGTGGTATCATTAAAATAATAATTGGCTTCTGGAGTAACAGGTATCTGTTCATGCGATATAGAATCAAATGAATAAGTGTTTACCTCAGATGAGTGCTCATTCCAGTATGTAATTTTACCACCTGATTTAATTCTATTTAATGCAAATGTTTTAAAACTATCTAGACTATCATCTCCAAATGTATCTAGAAAGATACCATCATATGTACCTGTAAGGCTTAAATCGGCCCAATCTCCCTCAATTATTGTTACATTAGACTTACCACTAGCCCATGCATTTAACTTCTCTAAAATCTGTGGATGTAGCTCTATTATTGTATGACTATTTACTCCTTGCGATTGTATATAATCAGCACATATTCCCATTCCGAATCCTATTTCAAGCACATCTCCTTTATTATGACAGATATATTCAGCACACTTCTCCATAATAGGAGCCTCCCAATCCATCATTACTTCTATAGCTACAGAAGTATCAAATATTTGATTATCACTAAATTCTAATATATTATCTTTGAATGACATTAGAAATTTTGGGATATAGTTGCAAAACATGTTTCATTATCAGCATCCCAATAAAAAGAAATTATATCAGCTTTATCTGCAGTTGTGGTTAAAGTAGGGGCAGAACCTCCCGCCCATCTAACTTCGCCATCTGTTCCATTTGCAAAAGCTGCATTTACAGCCTTAGTAGCCCCATCGGATTGATAGACTACCCAACCTGTGCTTGCTACAGTTCTAGTACCAGTATTATCTTGAGATAAAACTAATAAAAAATTACCAGAAGTAGCTGGAAATATAAGGTTTATAAATTCACTTGAACCACTAATATTATTGGTCAATTCTAATTCATATTTGTTCCCACGTCTAAAATCAATATCAGTTGAATCATTTCCATCCCCTATTATATTTGATGTGCTAAATGTTGCTACGAATTTGTCAAATCCTACAGCGCAATCATCAAATTCAACATGTCCATCTGCATTTATAGTCAAATGTGCATTTGAGGCAGAGTCATCAAGAGTAGATATAGTGGTAGCTCCCTGCGAATTTACATTTATTTGAAAATAATCTCCTGTATCAGATGAATGCATTATCTTGAATATAGTATTGTTTAAATCAAACTGCATCAAAGTGGTTCCATTAGCATCTAAATTTATAATCTTTCCGAAAGAATCTAATGTAATCTGCCCAGCTACATCTAGTAATAAATTTCCGCTAGAAACATCAATTTCATTTTCAGCAAGAGTCATATAAGAATTAGCTCCAAGATTGGCTGAGGCTCCTTTTATATCAAGAGTTCCTGCAATTTCTAAATTACCACTTGTATCTAACTCAAACAAACTTGGGTCTGCTAAATTAGCACCCGTATTTATTTTAAATCTTCCGTCGTTCTCTGCAAATGTTAATGTGGTATTTGTGTTAGTGGCCGTTGCAGGTTCTGAAATTGTCATTGAACCCGATGATTTTGTACTAACAACAGAGCCTGTAGGGATTCCAGTACCTGAAACAAGCATGCCTACAACAGCACTAGAATCGGCTGTTCCACTCCCATCAAATGTTATAGTTGTATTTCCTGAAGTAGTATCACATGTTGCATCTGTAAATGTAGTAGCTCCATGCTTGTCATATCCTGCTACCCATTTTACATTGACATTGTCGGCAAATTTTACAATTGAATCTGCATGTTTTGCCATTAATAGTAATTGACTTGTCTGGCCACTGTTAAAATTGCTGGCAGCATTAGCCCATAATCCACCACTAGATGCATATACAGCTTTAGTTGAAGAGTCGTAATGCAAATCTCCTTCTGCTACATCTATAGACGGACTACTTTCCGATTCGGTTTTATCAAACCTTACTCTTCTTGTTTTTATCTCAACGTCGTTTCCATCATTTACATTAGAAAATGATATGACATTGTCTTTGTCTATAGAAACTCTAGCATCACCAAGCTGCACGCTTTCGAATTTAGCTTTATATTTACCACTAGTAAGATTTTTATGTGCATCATTCCATTTTTCCGCACCTCTTACTTTATCTGGATTTAAATTTCTAATTTCATTATTGTCTAAGTCTAATACCTTTTTAACTTTAACTTCATCAACAACAAGTTTTTTGTTGCTTTTAGATACCTTTTGAAGCTCCATCTTAGATACGTGCCAGTTTCCCGCAGAAAATGCGAAAATGGCTAATCCATAGCCAGGAATATGTCTAAGCTCTATATTGCCTTCTACTCCCTCTTCCTTTGAAGGGAATCCCTTTTTTATTTGAGAGGTATCTGATTTAAGGTGCGATAACCTATCTATCTTTCTATTTGACATTCTTTGCCCTATATACTATCCCCATATCATTGATAGAGAAATCATACGGGACTGAAACAGCGGAAGTTCCATCGGCAACAATCCTAAACCCTATAGTATATATATTGTTTGAAGATATAGAGAATACTTGTCTTTGATAATTATCATAATCAGTCAATGTTCCCGCATCTGTCCAATCTGATGTCCCTGAATCATTAGTAATTTCATACTGAAGCTCTAAAGTTCCACCAGAGCCTTTGTGAGATATCGCAATGCTATGTATTTTTTTCCGTACATTAGGGCTTCCAAAGTCTAAATGCTTTGTTTCTAAATGAACGCCTTGAGGACTAGTGGAAAGAATTACAGTTCCCTCTCTATCTATTTCTGCACTTTTTGCTGGAATAAAAAACTTATCAGCATCTCTTTTGAATACTTTATAGGTTCCATCGTGAGCATTATCAGCATTATTATCGTTTATATCTACATATAATCCATCTAGAAATCCATGGGACCCATTTGTATCAACGTTTGCAGCTTCTCCATCATATAACGCATCTAGACCATTTGTATCTATATTCCTAGAACCAACATCGGCACTAATAGCTGAATGAGTAACAGTATTGTCTGTTAAAGTATTGTCAAATGTATTGGTATAGGTCAAAGATAGGCTTGAAGCAAAATCTTGATTAATCCATATACACTTATTATTAACGTCGTCATACATAAAGTTTGAGTAGTTTCTTTCTAAGTCAAGTATGCTTTGCCCTTTAGTTATTGATTTTGTTTTTAGGTCAAATAAATAAACATCTTGGTAGTATGCGCTCTGCTTATATCCATTAACTACTCCTACTTGCTCTTGTTCTGGAACATAGAAACAAGCCAGCTTATTCGAGTGACCATCTACAAATGTAGTCCAGTCAGATGATGATATTTTAGCTGTTAGATTAGCAGGTTCTCCTTCTCCAGTATATATATACATTCCATTATCATTTGCAAAAACAACCCCTAGATTTGATTTGCATACAGCATTATGACCTTTAATACCCATATGTTTAAAACTAGCTTCTAAATACTCAGTACTACCAGAAACATTTATAACATTTAATACTTTATTCTTAAATTCTAACAATCTATCATTAAAGGCTTGAAGAGCTACTATTTCATCCCCATCATTTTCTGTTACTACTATAAAATTATCTTCAGGGAATAAATCCATTCTTCCTGGCAATGATTTTAATATTCTATCACCATGTACTACTCCATTTTGTAGAACATTACCTATATACATGTAATTATCGTTAAATGCATACGCTTTAAACTTAGCATTATTATAGTCAATATTTTTATCAGAATATAAGGCTACAGAATCATATAATTCAACAGCAGGAGGTGTTTCTACGGGAATGTCATTTATAGATGAAAAGTCAACCAAAGAGGAAGATTTTACGCCCTCACTTATGTTATACTGAAATTCGTAATCAAGAATCTTAGAAACTGTAATAGCTTCATCTGCAGTAGATGCATCATCTATTGTATCCCCTGGGTCATAAACAGTAAGTGTATCATTAGTAGAACCATTGTCAGTTATTATTTCTTTGACTGTAAAGTCTCTAGAAAAAGTATCATCAGAAAATTGTTTCGTTGTTGTTTTTACTCTAACTTTATCATTTGCAACTGGAGTATAAGCAGAAAATGTTCCAAAATTAATATCTCCATCATTACTAATAATATCTCCATCACCACTAGCGCCAGTTCCTAATCTTCCATCTGTGACTGGAATAACTAAATCTTTAGATACATATGTCCCTGGATTTACACCTTGATACTGGTTATATTCTGATTCTCCAGAGACTTTAAATCCTTTATTTAAATCTAATTCTCCTAATAAAACTTGAGGAGATTCTCCAAACTCACCCTCTTCTAGCATTTTAGTGTAATATATATTTGCTTTTGATATACGCTTACTTCCTGCGGTTGCATGATTCCAACCACCATTAATAGACGCTTCTTTTATTGAAAAGTTTATATATGCAGTCTCTTCGTTGAATGTTATTTCATTGGTATCTGTTGCACTTGTAATATTGTAATCATTAGCAGGCATTTTAAATTCAAATAATTTTGACTCTTGGTTGTCGTCATATACCCAGCTATAAAAAAACTTATATTTTCCATTCCACTCACCAGACGACTTTTTTCCATACCTAATATTACTTATTGCGTATGGCAAGTTTTTAATAGGTTTGTTTCCTGACCCATCTGCTGTTTTTCTTAATACTACAAATCTATTTTTACTATCAACAGCATCACTAATAGTTAAAGCTACATCAGCATTTGTCATTTGATGAGTAAGTAAGTCTCCATCATTATGTCCAACTGATACTCTTAATGTATTACCGCTTGTATCAACTTCAGTAATAGTTGCAAATTCATATTTATTTTCATTATCTGAAGAGCTTATATCTAATATTGAGCTAGCATTATCATATGCATTATCATGTAAAAAGAACATAATTAAATCACCTACTTGAAAATGATTATTTAAAGCACTTCCTGTTATGGTAGTAGAATCATCATTTTGTTTAATTCCTGAAATTACACCATTAGTTCCATCATAATGATTAGTATAATGAGCCATTCCCCCATCACTACTACTGCTTTCTGCAGAAATATCCATCACAAAATTATCTAAACAATAAGAATCCTCTTCATTCCATTCTAATTTAACTATATGAACATTTTTTGTTATTAACCCTAGTATTACATCATTTGTAAACTCTCTATATCTATTAATTGCATCACCTGCAGAGCCTTTAAATCTAAGAGTTGGAACATTTAAAGCTAAATTATCATCACTAGATGCATCTCCAATTGCTGGCAAATTAAGTATATCTCCAAAAGTTCCAAAACTTTGATATTTTGGATATAAATATAGTACAAAGTCTTTTACATTTTTTGCATCAAAAGAACCAATAACTTTATCAAATCTATTTGCATCTACAGAGTATGTTCCCCAGCCTTCTGTCAAATCTTCTTTATTAAATTCAAACTTAATTGCTGCAACAGTAGAATCATCAAAATCTCCATCGAATGTTTCGTCAAATTCAGCTCCAAGACTTGCGGGGTAATCCCCTAGATTTCCAATCCATACAGACATTGCAAAATTATCAGTCCTTAAATTTGCTAAAGCATCTGGATGTATAAATAAGTCAAATGATATAGAACTAGAACCTGATGATGATAAGTCTATAGCTTTATCAAATGCTTCAGAAGGGTTGCTTGTTCCATCTGTACCACTATGATATTGGAAAATAAATTTAGCTTGATTTATAGAGCGACCTGCTAACCCCATTACTGCATTTCTTTCTGTCCCATCTTGATTTAAAGGAACTGGATAGTCAGGATAACTAACATCAAAAGCTTGCCTAGATATAGGAAAATTAAAGTTAAAGTTTTGCTTGTTGCTTTTTCCCGCATACCATCCATCTGAATCTTCACATGATTCCCATGTTGTAATCTGGTCGTTCGGTTTTCTTTTATTAACTTTCATGTTAATAAAGCCATCAGCTAGCTGTGTAGAATTTAATGGATGATTATCTTCGTATATATAGCCATCAGTAGGAGCTTTAATATCCATGTGTGTAGCATGCCATTTAGTATAAACACTTTCATCATTAAAGTATTTTCTTGATATATATCCAATCCATTTACTCTCACAAGGCTTTCTTGCGGCTGACAGGGCATCGTTTTGTGTTTTAAAGTTAGTATCTACAACTCTAAGTGCGCCGTCTACTGCATACATTATAGGTTTAATTTCAACTGTAGCACTACTATCGTCGTCTAATAATATTAAGGGTTCTAAAGTATTGGCATCTGTAGTAGATTCTTTCATTACTTGATGCCATGCTTTTGTAGTATAATTAAACTGGTCTATAGACTCATCATATGAATTATATAAAAATATACTACTATCATTTATTGTATCATTTGTCCAATTATCAGAGCTTCCCCATGAAACGGCAAATCGTTTTAAAGATATCTCCGTTATTTCTGCAGTAGCCCCCATAGTCCCATCTGTAGTTGCAAACAAGAGACCAAGGATTTGCACTGCACTACCTGCTTTAATTGTTTTATAAACAACATCTTCCCCATCAATAGACGATATGTCGCTTTGATTAATAGTTGCGCATGGCTGAAAACTTCCAAACAAGACATCAAAGCTTTTACCTGCTGAAAGATTAGCGCTTGCATCAAATGTTATCTTTAAAGTATATAAGCCTCCAGCTTCCAGCTCACTAGATGTAGCCATACTAGATGAGGGCTGATATATATAATGCGGATTTCCACTAACAAGACCAGTATTGGCAGTTAATACTAAATCGTTTCCCGTTATTCCCCATGCATTTGTCCCAGAAGTTCCTCCTAAAGTCCAATTGGCTGTAGAAGTGAAACTTGGATTGTTTAATATTTCCGTACCCTCTGTTGATGTTATATCAATTCCTGTACTAGCACTTGTACCATCTATAGATGTTGATTTCTTTAAGCTAACTGTAGCTTGTTGAGAAAAAGCAGTATGTAAACTAGTTGTTGAATTTCCTGGTTTTATAACATAGCAAGTTATTGTTTTATTTCCTGCTACTGCAGAATTATTAACACTAATAACTTTTAAAACAAAAAAAGTATCATCAGTGTCCCAATCTCCACCAGAGTCCGTATTGTTACTTAAATAATAAGTATTATTTAAACCGCTTACATCTTGACTTTCACCTGTTCTTAAAACAACCCATTGAGCTGCTTTATCCCAAGATACGAATGCAGCACCATACCCTTCTTCTAACTTATAATTATTATCACCGAGTTGAGGAACAAATGTAGAGCCATCATATTTATGCCTTTTACTTCTATCCATCATTTTTATAATACCTGGTGTATCAAAGGAAAAGCCAAGGGTGTTGGCAAAGTCTGTATCGGGAATATCTCTTTTATCTATACGGGTATTTAGCCCTCCAGAAAAATCTTTAAGGTCATAAATACTTTTGGGCATAATTAGCTACCTTGCTGTTGTGGGTTTTGTGATGGGAATATAGTTTCTATAGCGCTTCTATATAATACTTTTATATGTTCTATATCTTGCGCTAAGGACTGTTTTTTACTTAATAATACTTGAGCTCTTGATAACTCTGAAGATGCTGTAGCAATAGTAGCATTAACCATTTCTATATCTTCATCTAATAGCCAGTATTGTGCGCTTTCCGCTGTATTGCTATCTCCAGCCATATCAGAGCCATCAATTAAATTTTGTGCCTTTGTAGTTGCATCATTATATTCTACTGTAACATCAGACATTAACCTTGAACAACATTTTAGTGCAGCTCCATATACTAAAGCTGCATCCCAATCTACAGGGAATACATTGTCGCCCATAGATTCATTGTAATCAATACTTGGAAATGCTACTGTAGTAAATTTGAATGCATTAGGGTCTGCTCCTGGGGCTGGATATACATAAATCTTATTTTCTTTTCTTAAAAATACAGGTTCTTGTTTAGTTGGATAAAACATGCTATTTAAATCTTGAACTTTACGCTCATATGACATGGGGACTTCTTTGCATATTACATATTGACCATCTACACCATTTTCTCTTTCTACCTGCAAAAGTTTAATCCCAGTTGTAGCTAAAGTAATTCCATTGCTTGTTTTATCAGCTGACAATACTGACAGAGCCCACAATTCATTGACTGGAGCTAAATTAATTATATCTTTCGCAGAATCAGTTAAGCAATCAGTTAGTAATTGCGCATCTGCTCCTGCGCTTGGAGTCCCTATTAAATCTTCTATTCTTGCTTGGTAAGTTGCCATTATAATACAAAGTCCTGTAATGGTAGAGGTAATATATCCTGCATAGCCTCTTTAGCTCTTGATGTTCTTAAGTAATCTGCCTCTAATCCTGCAGCTAATGCTCTATGCCCAGCTCCTACTTGCAATGCACCTGAAAGCTCTAAGCATTGACCTACTGTATGATGTATAGCTGCTGGTATTAACGAGTCTGGAAGGTCTATCATGCTTGTTATATTATTTTTAACTTCTGGGGTAGAATAGTAATAAACTTTAACAGTCCCCGAAACATCTTTAGTAAAATATATTTTTTGAGTATCTTCAACCCATCTGCCTGATATTGTATCTGCCCCCATTGCTGAAGCAGCTGTTGAATCGCTTGTTACTGTAACGGTAAATGTATCTAAGTCACTCACAGTGACTGCAAACCTTTTACCATTTACAAATTCATCATAAAATACTTGATTTAAAGCTACAGAACTACTTCCATCTGCTATTACTTCTGATAAAATTACATAATCTCCGCTTGTAAGATGATGCCTTGAAGTAGAATTTATAGTTAAAGTATTAACACTTACGCTGGCCGTGCCAAAAACAGAAGTATCGTCTATAGTATCTCTTGAAACATCAGTCTTTAAGAAGTATCCTACATTTGTAACATTGCTATCATCATCACTTATCATTGCAGACTCAGGGACAAATGGAACTACCTTTTTATTGTTCGATGAATTAGAGTCAGAATCTACTAATTCTACTTTATATACCTGCCCGCTATAATCTGCATTAGTAAATACAAAATTATCCCCTCCTGCCGTAAATGACTGCATATTCACCTTGCGAACAACTCTATGTGCAATATCTTTCACAGCTGAATCAAAAAACTGACCTTTTAATTTTTCACTAATAGGAAATTTCACTAAACCCTGAGAGTCTAATGATACCTGTATTAGTTCGTATGCTTCTTGATATCTCATTAGTAACTTATTTTATAAATCTTTTTGCCTTTTTTTTTCGCTTTTTTTACTTTCTTAGCTTTCATAGCCATTTTCTTCATAATTTTACTTGCCATAATTTACACCTTTTTATATGATATAAGGGAGGAATTTCTTCCCCCCTTATATTATTAACTAACTATTAAGTAAGTTTTAGGATAGCGTGTGTCTGTTCGTTACGAACTTCACATCCAACTTCCATTAACCACTCATCAGTTCTACCATCTCTACCATCATTAACGATATCGCTTCTAAGCTGCATATCTCTTGATGCTAAAGGTCGTAGGTCTACATTTGCCATATCAACTGCAAGAGCTAGATTTTCATACTCGCCTCTTAACATTGGGTGAGCTACGAAGTTTAATACTCCTACAGGTCCTTGATATTTTGTAACCTGTAAACCAGCAGTTGCATTTGAAGCGCCTGAGTCAATATTAAGAGTCGCTCCATTAGATGCTACAGGAGTACCACCTACTCCAATACCTTGCCTACCAAGAGCTGTAATAAATCTCAACCACTTATTAGAGCAAAGAACTGTTTTCTCCAAAGAACCTTCCATGGTATCAGAGAATACATATTCTACAGCTGCATCCATTTCATCTAGTCCGGCACCATCAAAATCAAGCTGAAGATTACCATCGCCTCTACCATCAAGTGACTTAACAAATCCAGCTCCAGCAGATTGACCTAGTCCAAATCCAGCCATTGTTCGCTTAGGATTTTCAGAAGATGCATCTAAACTAATATCACCATTAGTAAGCATAGCAAATTCAATATCAGACTTAATTTTAGCAAGTTTTCTTGCTTGTAATCTAGCTAACTCTGAACCACCATAATGCTTTGCAGCCATCGCAGTATTAGTAATTGTGTAAGGCTCTCTAAAGATTTGAGTACAATTCTTCAATCGTCTTACTTTTTTTCTGGTTTCCGTTCCAATTGCAGCACCCTCAGCATATTGACCAGCACCACCTTCAACCATAAAGTAGTCAGCATCAGCAAAATTTATTTCGCCAAAACCATTACTTCCACTATGAATGTTGTATCCATAATATGAAGTTGCAGTAGCATTGTCATAAAATAAACCAGCAGTAGCTACATATGTAAGGTCTAAAGTAGTATCTACATTAAATCCTATAACATCTGTACCACCTGCTATAGCTTCTGTATTATATGCATTTAATGAAGCATGCTTGTGCGCAGGCAAAAACTGAGCTTGCGTATGAGCTGCATTTGTAATATTACAATCTTCACCGATTGCAATACATATTAAGTGAGTTACGTCAGCAGCTAAAGCCCCAGTACCAGTTAAAGTTGCTTTGTATATACCACCAACTTCTAGTGCTTCATGTTGACCTTGTCTAAAGTTTACAACTACATTTTCACCATTAACACCACTTGTAGCGGTATCTGATAAAACTGCAGTATTAGAGTTTGCCCCTGCTGTTCCTCCAGCAAAGTCTACTCTAATTGATTTTTGCATCATGTATTCGTCTTCCATCCACTCAAAAATTGGCACAGGAGTCACTGCCGTTGACATACGACCCATTAGTGTCAATAAAGGAGTTACGGAAGGATTATAATAGTGGATTTTAGAACCGAGTTCCAGTACCTGACGTTGCGAACCATCAGTAAACTGTAACGCTGTTCCTGCTCCATATGTTGTTGTTGACATTTCTGTCTCCTTTCCTTAAGGTTATTTTTTATTGTCTACTAAATTGCATAATACCATTAAAGAAATCTTCCTTTTCCTTGTCAGCTGTTTTTTTAACTGGAGGAGTTGAACCTGTAGTAGCAGCAGCTGTAGTCCTTTTTTCTACAATAGGCTGTTCTACATTAGTTTCTTTATTAGTCTCTGCTCTGTTGCCTTTAAGGAAGCGATATACCTGTACTAGTGTTTCATTGGTTAGGTTTTGTTCAGAAGAAATAAAGTTTTTATAATCTACTATTTCTTCATCACTCATACCCATAGATTGCAATTCAGCAAGTTCTTTCATCTGAGATTCTTTTAAAGCTATTTCTTGTTTGAAGTTATTAACTTCTTCAACAGCTTGCTTCCTTCCTTGAGTTATAAGCCACTCATCATGTTTTGTTCTCCATGCATTTGACTCTGTCCCATCTATACTTTCATCTAGGATGTCATAGCTTTCTGGCTTTTGTGGTGGTCCGTCAACTTGCTTTTGTTCTTCATTTAAAGCATCCTTCATTGCAGATACTACATTAGGATTTTCTTTTAATAAAGAATCTAGCTTTTCTAGTCGCTCTAGGTCTTCAGCTTTTTTATTAATCTCCACTTTATCTTTATCTATTTTGCTTTGCAGTTCACGATATGACTTAGCAAGATTTGCTCTTCCTTCATCTGTATCTTCGAACTTATTTTCTATTAACCAACTTTTACTATCTACTATCTTTTCCTCTTCGGCTTCAACGTTTGATTCTTCTAACTGAACTTCCTCTTTCGCAGAATCTTCTACGACAGGTTCTTCTGAAGAGCCTTTTGCTTCATTGAAGTCTTGTAAAACATCAACTAAATTAAGGTTATCTTCGTTAGTTTCTTCTACTTGTTGGGTTTGGTCGTCTGACATTTCGATGCTCCTTTTCTTTCAGTTACCCTATTCCTATATCAGGAACAGAGGCTGGTTGTTCTGAGTTAACCGCTTTTTCAGCACTAGCTAAATTTGTTTCAACTTGTTTTGTTTTTGCACGTTGTCGCTCTGACTCCACCTTAGCTTGAGCTTTTATATTAGACTGCGCCTGTATTACAGGTTTAGTAGCCTCTGATATTTCTGCTCTCATCTTAGTGTGGAACAATTCACGTTCTCGTGTTTGTAAGTCACCATCCTTAGCTTTTAATTCTTCTTCTAGAGCCTGAACTCTTTGTGATAATTGTGATATTTCACTCATTCTTTGTAATAAGCCTTGTTTATCTATATCAGTTTTCATATTCATTATTACTTGAGTTTTATCTATAATCCCAGCTCCTAGTAATTGTAAATCTTTTTGTAGTTCTGCTTCTGCAGACTTAGCTCTTGTAGAGCCTATTACAACCCTAATATCTACTGTATTAGATGTCATATCATATAATTTTACGATATCTCCATATCTATCAACTACTGATTGGTTGACTGATACTTCTTGCATTCCACCATACTCGTCAGTCATTCGTAACACTCTCTCTTGATTGTAAACATGAGGAATCCAATCTACAACCACTTTACCAGCATTTGTTAACATATCATAAATAGGCAATATCTTCCAATTTTGTTTTCTTGAAACCGCATCTTCTATAATTCTAGCCTCTCCTACTGTTCCTGGAGATGCGCCACCATATCCTTGCATATACTTATAAGCACCAAATACTTGCTCAATATCTAGCTCGTATCTAGCTTTTTCTTGGAATAGTTGAGAGGAAACAGCAGGTGGGGCAAATTCTCTTATCTTACCTTCTCTTAATGCTCCTGGGTTTGCCCTTATAACTGCATTTGGTATATTCCATTTTTGCAACTCTTTAGGGTCAATAGCTCCATCCTCTACTACTAATTTAAAATTTGTTGTTGAACTTGTGTGCGATATTAATAATGCCTCAGTTCTATTTAGCATCCTTTGAGGGCTTTTAGCATGTCTTACATCTCCTGAAGGAAATGGTGTGCCTACATATTCATTACATGCTGGTACTATAGGATAATTAGATATAGGTAGTATCTCATCGTAATATACTACATCTCCTATAACACACGTTTCTCTAACCTTTGTTTCATATACTATTTTTTCTATTATCGCATTCTTTTTAATTAATTCATCGTATCTTGGGTCTTCTGTAAAATTTTTATAATCTTCTTTTCCAAATATTTGTTGTTTCCCTGAAGCTGCTTCAGTTAACATTGCCATAGGAATACTTACTTTTGAAAATCTTACAAATTTTCTAACTTTAGGTTGAGCATCTTCCGTCTCATCTCCTCTGGTAAATATTGCATCTCTATCGTACTTCCCTGTCGTTATTTCATTTCTATAATAATCTTCTCTAGCTTCTTCTATTTCATCAGCAAAATCAGGGAATGATATTTTTAAGGATTCTTTTGTATGCAAGTCTGAATATATAATACTTGTTGCATCAGAAAAATCAGACATAGAAGAGTTCGGGTCTACAAATATAGATTCAGGATTAATTCTTTTAACCTTTAAAGCTCCTAGTCCTCTCTCAGAATGATAATCAGGATATATATGAAGATAACTTATTCCTTTAACTATAAAATCTTTACATGCCGAACGAAATTGAGAATCACCATTTGAGTTGTACCATATATTATCCATTAACTGGTTATATATAGATGCAAACTTTCCATCCATATCCCCGACAGGCTCAATGTCCCATTCAGGCTTGCCCGATGCAATATTTGAAAGAACTTGCTCTACAGCAGGCCTAATTTTATTATTTGATTCGGGGGGTTGTCCTACACTTATTAAATAATCTTTTTGAGCTTCAGATAATTGTTTTCCTAGAAAGAACTCTTCATCTTCTGCCATTTGATTTCGATACTCACTTGATTCGCTTTCATATATAGTATATTCGTCACGAATATCGCTAGCATCAATTTCTGGTATTTCTAAATCTTTTAAATTTAACATAAAACCTCGTTCATAAAATAAATACTTTTAATACACATTTCAAAGTATTATAATTAATTATATATTAATTCCCCAGTTTCCCAGTCTGCTCCTATAGACATTTCAGGATATTGCCACTCTCCACCCTCTGATAACTCTAAGTTGGGAGCGTAAATATCATCAGTCGCCCATCGTAATGCATCTAGGGTATCTTTAGTTGACGTTGCGTGTTCTTTAAAACCCAGCAACTCTTGTTGCAAATCATAGTGCTCATTTTTAAGGAACACTGATTTAGATGCAAACATGGGCTGCATAGATTTAATTCTATAGAATTTTTTCTGAATTGCTTTTTTTCTATTAATATGCAAGTATTTTCCAGTCTTCTTGGATGTTTTTTCCATATAGTCAGCTAACATAACATGACCTGTTTCTTCTATATTTACATATTTAGGGTTGTACATTTCGCACAA
>TARA_R100001463_G_scaffold20385_2_pt1 | contig 18209 bp, 20 predicted proteins | sample TARA_R100001463 | Tara Oceans TARA_R100001463 (sample SAMEA2622242) | marine metagenome | biome: marine biome (ENVO:00000447); feature: deep chlorophyll maximum layer (ENVO:xxxxxxxx); material: "saline water (ENVO:00002010), including plankton (ENVO:xxxxxxxx)" | depth 40 m
AAGAAACAAAATATAATTACTTAACAGAATACCAAATAAAAGCAATTAAAAAAGAAACTAAAGAAGAAATCCTAAAAAGGATTGACAATTTGGAAAGGGATAAAAGACGGGCGCATTGGGAGCAAATGCATTACGGTAACGTAAAGATAACTACCTTTAAAAACGGGGATAAGGTAAACACCTTAGATTTAAACGAAGAGGATACAAATAACGGGTTTAGCTTCTCAGATTTAAAAAGTATTTCAATAGATATTCAAAAGCTATATCAAGACTATGAAAGCAATATTAAAACCGTTATTGTGTTGACTGATGTTTGGGATGAACAATAAAATAAAATAAAATGAAATATATTAAAAAATTAAATCAGCCTTTTTACTTAGTTGAATTAGATAATAAGTACTTTTTATCTAACCAAATAAACTTTAGTAAAAATATATCTTTTGAAAATTACGATAACATTTTAAATAAAGAATAGCCTTTTTTCGTTTGTTTATTTTTGTTGATACCCTCTAAGATTGATTTTTTAGGGGGTATTTTTTTTATACCTGTATTTTTTTAATTTGCTGTGAATGAATGTAAATTAATTTATAATTGTAGCGCCCCTAAGCATTTTCAGCCCCTCTAAGCGCTTATCTACCCCTTACCCAATATAAACCCTTATAAATTTATTAGGATGCCTTAAAACGGCTTATTTGACGTAATATGAGATTGTCGGATAGTGAGGTATCAGGTTTGATAAAATCAACGTAAAATGAAGATGGCAGGGTGTGAGGTATCAAGTTTTAAAAAATCAAAAGCCTCTCAGGATATCCCAAAAGGCTTTATCTAAAAACAATTAAAACAAATGTATAGAATACATTACTTATGATACGTTACAAATATAGTAAAAATACTTAATATAATGGGGGTATTTGAGAAAAGAATATACTTACCCTTATCTGAATTAGGGTTTATGATAATCTAAAGATTTATTTATAGTTATAAGAGTCTCTGTAGAGCCTCTATTGATTATCTATAGATATAACTGATATTTTTAGAAGTGTTTTATTTTTGGTTTAAATACAGAATAAGTGTTTAGTGGTTATATATGTATGAGTCATAAGTTTACTATAGAAGTACCTCAAGAGTTATCAGCTATTCCATTAAGACAATATCAGAAATACCTAAAGGTGATGGATGATAATAAGGATGCTGAGGATATGGAATTTATCAATCTGAAAGTATTAGAAATATTCTGTGGTGTTACAATGAAGGAAGCGTATAAATTACCTTTATCGGAGTTTAGTTTTATTATAAACCACATTGTAGAGATATTTAATCAGAATACACCTCTACAAAAAGACTTTACACTAACAGACCCGAAAGGGGATAGTGTTACGTTTGGGTTTATACCTAAGTTAGATGACATTACTCTGGGTGAGTTTGTTGATTTAGATAATTATATTGGGGATTGGCAGATGATCCATAAGGCAATGGCTGTTTTATATAGACCTATAACTTTTAGGAAAGGTGAGCTGTACTTGATAGAAGACTATGAGGGTACTGATAAGTATTCGGATATAATGAAGGATGCACCAGTTAACGTAGCTTTAGGTGCGGTTGTTTTTTTTTATCGTTTAGGGAGCGTTTTGTCGGGTTATTTAGCGGACTCTTTAACGAAGGAGATGATGGAAGACAAGGAACTAACCAGGGATTTGGATCAAAGTGGGGATGGTATCAATCAATATATGCAATCGCTAAAGGAGATATCACAAAATTTAAAGAAGTTACGAGACTCTCAGCTTCCGAATGTCTAACTTGGTTAGAGTTTGAGAAGGAGAAAAATGAATTAGAAGTAAAGATGCTAAAACAAAAAAGTAAATGAGACAAGTATACACTGTAATAGATAAGATACAGGAGAAGCTAAAAGATAACGGTATAACTAATAAGGTTACTTTTGGTGACATACTGGAGGTGGACCTCGACAAAACTACAATATATCCACTATCACACATATCAATGGGGGATGTTGTTTTTTCTGACCATATCGTAACAGCTAGTATTCAGTTGTTTTGTTTAGATATAGTAGATAAAACCAACGAATTAACAGACGAGGATTTGATATATGGTAATGATAACCTGCAAGACGTATTAAACACTCAATTGCAAGTTGTTAATGATATACAGCAAGAATTAAGGAGGGGTGGTTTGTTTACTGACCAATTGCAAGTATCTGCGGATATAACTGCATCACCATTCTTAGACAACTTTGAGAATCAATTAGCAGGATGGGCTGCCACTATAAGAATAGAAATGCCCAACACAGAACACACTATTTGCTAATGGCCAAGAAGAAAAAGCATACAGATAAAGTTCTTGAAAACTATAAAAAGATATTAGTCGCTGAACTTAAAAAACAGTTAAGAGCCAAGCCTAGCCCTACCACTGTATCTGACGGAAGTAGTCTAGAGAATAGTATTGTTGGTAGAAAATTAAGGGGTTTAAATGGCTTTGGTATTTATATGAACGAATACGGTATAAATGTAAACCAAGGTCGTAGTGCAGGTAAATTACCTAATATGGGTAATCTTGAAGAATGGATTAATGCAAACTCATCTAAAATAGGTATCAAAGATGCTACACCTAAAGGACTAAGGAGAGTGCTTTTTTCAATAGGTAAAAGCATACAGAAAAGAGGTATCAGACCTTATAGATTTATAGATATAGTAATAGATAAGTTTGAACCTAGATTGACCCTAGATTTAGCAGATGCTTATAGAAGAGATATACAAGAAGAGATTGACAAAGCTACCCCTTCCGCAAAGAAGAGTTAATAGCACACTTTAGTAAAACAAGGTTATATAATAAAAGATAAGTAATGGCAGAAGATATCCATAAAATAAATGTTAGGAGTCCTTTTTTTATCACAGCTACAGGAGAGGGTGCGCCAGATACACCTGAAACTCCATCTGATCCTATAGACAACCCTACAGTGCCAGAAGAATATGTTCAGCCTGAGACATTAACACAGAATGTGATTTGTGGAGAAACTATAAAAGTAGGGGAAGATGTTGGAGGAAGACAATATTTGTTAAACGTAGGTACTGCTACAGGAACTATTAATATAAATTACACTGTAAACATACCTGTAAGTATAACAGCATTTTGGAATCAAACAGTACCAGACTTTCAAAACACAGGATATGTTGGTAATAATCTTTATGAACAAGATTTGTTAGATGCAGGGATATCAGCAGGTAATATGAGCTTAGGTTCTGGAACACAAAGCGGAACTGTAACTATAAACAAAACTGCTGCCACACCAGAAACTGTAGCTATTTTAGTTTCTGCTCCATTAAAAACAGATGATTATCAATTAACTTTTGGATGCCCAACAGCACCTTCCGTACCTACCTCTACATTACCAACACCCGGTACTCAATCAAGCGGTACTTTATTTGATGTAGTACCTGCGTTTTTTATCCATACCTTAAATAACGTAAAAGCTAGTTTAAGAGTCAATGATGTATTAGTTAATTCAAACTTAGATTTAGGAAGATATTATGCGTTTACTGATCATTCTAGCGTTGGTCCTTTTGGGATAAATATAGGTCACGAGACATTCACAATAAATAATGGTGTTAGAACTGAAACCACACCTACAACTCATTTAGCTAAATCCACATATTTTAATCAAAATATAAATAAAATAGAGTTTTCCTTTGAAAAAATATCTTCAGGACAATTTGCAACTGCCACAATAAGTTATCAAAAAGGAGGTATTGTATTTGAGGACTCTAGCAATAGTTACAGGTATATAGTTGATAAATCTACAGACTTAAGTAAGTTTGGTATAAAGTATGGAGGCGGATCAAAAGGTGGATTTATAGGGGATGATTCAATAATATCGACTCGTCAACTGTATGGTTCTCCTATAAATGGTGCTACAAGAAAGATAATATATTACTATAGAAATGACCCCTCTTCTTCAGCAGGGTTAGACCACCCTAGAAAACCAACATTTGCTGACGATTTTACTAAAGGCACTTATGTTAGTGAAGTTACATTAGGTGTTGAAAGTGTTAGTAGTTTATTTGGATTAAGGCTTCATAATTAAAAACAATAGTAATGAATTTAGATAGTGCAGAATTAAAAATATATATATATACAAGTGGGGGAAAACCTTCTTCACCTCAATACACATTGTCTAAATCAAAAATATTGAATGATAGTGTTATAAATTTTGAGATATCAGAATTAATAAAAGATTATATAAATATTTCTTTTGATGGAAGTTATGGACTCGCTTCTTTTACAGCCTTTGTTGATACAGAATTAACCAGAACATTTAAAGACACAGTGAATGGTTCTGAAGTAACAAAAACAGATGCTACACCCTTAACTAGAAAATTCTTAGCGTTTAGAGGCTATGGAGAATTAGAAGATGAAAATTTATATTTAACAGCTCCTTATTACGGTAAAAACATAAACCCTACATTATCAAGAGATGTTTTAATTAGTAATAGGAGAATATATCATAAAAAAGGAGAGCCTTTATATGTTCCTTTCTATACAACAACAGATGGTGTAAATCAAGTTAAATTTTTTGATGGAACAACAGAATTAACTAGTAAAATATATGGTGGGTCTGTATCTAACATAAGAGCAGACAAAGGAGATGTAACCGCAGATAATTTTACAGGTGCATTAGACTTATACACTGCTGATATGACATTTAGAAGGAATGAGGATTCTAATGAAACTGTTAAAACAGCAGTAGGAGGAGGAACTGCAACAAAAGTAGTTTATACAACTCCTACAGGAGTAGATATAGATATACCTGTAGAAGAAATAGAAGAGTGTAAATATACCACTTACAAAGTAACATTTTTAAATAAATTCGGAGCATTACAAGATCTATGGTTCTTTAAAAAGCGTACAGATGAATTTTCTGTAGAAAGAGAGAGTTACAATAGAAATATATTAACTAATACAACAACAGGGGTAGATTATAGTAGATTCTCTCACTCCAACTCTTTATTAGACCTTTCTAGTGAAGAAAGTTTTGTAATGAACACAGGATTTGTTAGTGAGGATCATAATGAGGTAATTAAACAACTTATGGTAACTGAATATGCTTGGGTTCACGAGCAAACAAACTTTGATTTTGAGCCTGTACCTATTGTTCCAAGAACCTCATCATTTACAAGTAAAACAGTTTTAAACGACAAATTAATAAACTTTGAGATAGAGTTTGAATATGCTAACAGTTATATACAAAATGTTAGATAATGCAGAACAAAGTACAGCTATATATAGAGGAACAGAGGGTAGATTTATTTTCTGATGAGACGATAGAAATAAATTCATCTATACAAGACTTTAGGGATATTGGTAAAATATTTAGTGATTATACCCAATCATTTAACGTACCTGCATCAGACACAAATAATAAAATATTTAAGCATTTCTATAACTTCAACATAACAGGTGGAGCATATGATAACAGAAAGAAGAAAGAGGCATTTATAGAGATAAATTATTTACCGTTTAGACAAGGTAAAGTAAGGTTAAATAGTATTAAGATGAGGAATAATAAACCTCACTCTTATGATATTACATTCTTAGGTAAAACTGTTGTCTCTATACAAGATACTATAGGGGATGATTTAATTAGTCAGCTCCCATATCTAGATAATTATGATCACGAGTACACAGATACAAATGTAAAGAATGGTTTTCAGAATGGGCTTGATTTAAACAGTCAATCAGATTCTATTATATATCCACTAATAACATCAAAGAAGAGGTTATTTTACAATTCTACAGACCCTGTTCCTACGGATGCAAACTTTGATGGTAATCTTTTTGATGATGGTACTTCTACAAATAATACTAGAGGTTTAGAGTTTACTGATTTAAAACCTGCAATAAAAGCAATACACATAATAGAAGCCATAGAGGACAAGTATGACGGTATAGAATTTACTAGAGATTTCTTTGGTTCTAACACTGCATTCGATAATTTATATTTATGGTTGAATCCACAGAAAGAAGAATTTAATTATGTAGAAGATAACAGTACTGACCAACCTTATCTTTTTAATAAAAAATTAACTGGTTATACATCTACAGACCCACATAGTAAAATTACTATATCAGACTCAAAAATAAGATTAAACACATTACAGTATATATGGACTTTAAAATTAACTTTTGATGTTAGTAGTCAAAACACAGCATATAGAGTAATAGTTAGAGATGTTAACACAGGAGTTGAGACCATAACTGATGGTTTTGGGAATAAAACAGAATTAAACATATACAACACCTATGAGGTAGGCATTGGTAAGGATATAGAAATAGAGTTATCATCGGAAAGTGGTGTGACTTTTTCTAACATATCCTTAGATACTAATGCAATATCTAGTTTCGCTACTCCACCATCAGAAGACAAAACATACACCATAACCAATAACGAATCACAAGAGACTAAATTCAATATAAATATCACAAAGAAAATACCTGAAATGAGAGTTGTAGACTTTCTCACAGGATTATTCAAAACATTTAATTTAACAGCTTACTATATAGAGGATATAGGTGATAGTGATTATCAAAAGATTTATGTAGATACGTTGGATAATTTTTACGCTGATGCGGTAAACAATAAATTAACTCAAACAATTAATCTAGATAAGTACGTTGATATTAGTCAACATCAAATAAATTCTATTCTACCATTTACAGATATAGAGTTTAAATACACTGAAACAGATACGGTTATCAATGAGCATCATAAAGAGGTGGCAAAAAAATATTATGGTAACGCAGAATACAATGTTAGGGAAAGCCTAAAAGACGGAACTACTCTAGACTATAATATTGACAGGGTTTCTAAATATCAAATAAATTCACCTTTCTCACACTTGAAATATGAAAGAATATTAGATACTAAATTAAATGGTGAAATAACAGACATACAATGGGGTTATTCAGCAGGTGGTGAATTTAGTGCTGACACTAGCCTTGACCCTAGTGAGGGTAATTATGAAAGTATGCTCATTAAACCACTTTTATTTTATGGTGTTAGAGAAACTTCTATATCAACACCTATAGCTTGGTATGATGGAAACAATGCTTCATCTTTAACAGATTATTATAGACCATCAAATACTAATGAAACAGGTACGGTAACAACTCCCGCTTCGTTTACACTCAACTTTGAGACAGAATTAGATGAATGGACTAGAGCGATTAACCCTAATTCTTTATATGAGAACTTTTATAAAAGTTATGTAGAGGGGATATTTAATCCTCTAAGAAGAATATTTAAAGTGACAGCACATTTACCTGCAAGTATATTAGTTAATTATAAACTAAACCACCAGATAAGGATAGGTGATAAGATATTCCGTATTAATAATCTTTCAGTTGATCTAGTTACAGGTAAGGCTGAATTTGAATTGTATAACATATTTGAAGACGATATAGTATGATAAAAGAAATAATAGATTTACTTAAGGCAGATGAATTTTATAATGTTAGTCCAATTATTGATATCGCTAAGGGTAAATATAAAGCACCAGAGAGTCTAAAGGAATTAAAACAATCCGTAAAGAGAAGAAGTAATGGCTGATAAAATAAATAGACTAACCTATACCGTTGAGATAAATGACAAGGGTAAGGTAAAAATAGAAGGTTTAACTAAAAGTTTTGTTAAGGCTGAAACTGCTTTTAAAAAATTAGGTAATCAAATAAAGTCAACTACTGAGGATGGCTTAAATCCACTGATAAATAAAACAGGGTTAGCAGGTGCTACAGTAACTGAACTTGGTAGAACTATATCTGATGCTAACTATGGAATTAGAGGTATAGCGAACAACTTGCAGCAGCTATCTTCATTATTCGTAACTCTTATTGCTACAACTGGAGGTTTTATTAACGGTATCAAGGCTATTGGCTCTGTTTTAGCAGGACCATTAGGTATTATTATATTATTTCAAACATTCATAACTCTATTAGAAGGTGGAAAAATATCCATAGGTGTTTTTAGTAAAGAAATAAGAGCTTTAAACGATGCAATGACTGATGGAGCAAAAGCAGCAGGTTCAGAAGTAGGACAGCTCGAGTTATTAGTCAACATAGCTAAGGATGAATCTCTTTCAAGAAAGGATAGGCAAGATGCTATTGAGAAGATAAATAAAGACTATCCTGAATACTTAGAAAATCTAAAGCTAGAGGAGATAAACCTAGAAAAAACATCTTCTGCTATAGAAAAACAAATGAGATTGTTAGTTGCTCGGGCTGAGGTTCAGGCGTTAACTAATGTAATAACCAAAGAATCTGAAAAGATATTTGAAGCTCAAGCAAATGTTCAAAATAAAAGTGCAGAACAATACGCTTCATTTATTGATTTTGTAAAAGCATTTGGTTCAAGTGTATTGAGTTTTGGTAATTCTAGCGTTACAGCAAGTGCATTAGCGTCTAGTGCAATTAATAGTCAGAATGAAATAGTGGAGGATTCTTCAGAAATTATTGATTTAGCGACTAAAAGAATTAAAGATATAATGAGAGAAACACCCGGAGTGTTTGGTCAAATTAATAATTCCACTGAGAAATCTATAGATAAATTAGCTAAACTTTTAGAAAAATATAGACAAAAACTTAAGGAGTCTGAAGCAATATCAAAAGCTGAAGTATTAAAGGTTCAAAGAGATGCTGTTTTACGACAAGCTAGATTTTTAGGAGCAACAATAAAACAACTGCAACCTATATTAGATTATTTTAATAATGAAATAAGTAAAGCTGTTGAAGGTGAGAGATTGAAAGATATAACTGCTAATTTTAAAACTCAATTAGATGTTATAAAATTTCAGTTAGATGGTATTAAGAAACTTTTTAAAGCATCACAAGATTCTTTAAAATATCTTAGAGATGTTTTCCTTTCTTATAGTGATGCTAGAATGGAAGCGTTAAAAAGAGAGAGGGATTATGTTTTAAATTCTGGTGAATTGACAGGTGCTGCTCAAAAGAAAGCTATAGAAGATATAGAGAGAAGAGAAATAAAAGCACAAGAAAGAAAAATAAAACAAGAGAGAGATTTCTTCACATTAAAACAAACTTTACTTATTGCTGAAGAAATAATGAAGACTAGATCTTATGTAGCAGAGCAAATATTAATTGCTAAAACAGCAGTAGCTAAAGCAGAAGCCTCTCAAAGAGAAATAGCTATAGATGCTGCTGCTGCTGCTGCAAAAGGAAAAATGTCAATAGGTGCTTTCACTGCTGCTTTAGGTCCATTAGGTACTGTTGCTTTTGGACTTACTATAGGCGGATTAATATCATCAATATTAGCAGCTAGGAAACAAGCACAATCAGCAATATCTCAATTAGGAGGTCCATCTGTAGGCGGTGGAAGCATCGGAAGTGCCGGTGGAGGTGTAGAAGCACCAGACTTCAATGTGGTAGGCGCATCACCTGAATCACAATTAGCACAATCCGTTATGGGACAACAAGAAAAACCCCTTAGAGCATTTGTAGTGCTTAAAGATATTAAGACTGCTGATGAACTTGATAGGAATACAGCTAAATCATTAGGGTAAATATATAACGAATACAATCAAAATAGTTAATTATATATGGAACGTATTATAGAACTTATTATAGATGAAGAAAACGAGTTTAGCGGAATAGAAGCTATCTCTGTTGTTGAAAATCCTGCTATAGAAGAAGATTTTATCGCCCTAAAGGAGCATAAAGAGGTAAAACTTGCCGAAGTAGACAAAGAAAAGAGGATTTTAATGGGTGCAGCCCTTATACCTAACAAAAAAATATATAGAAAGGGTGATGAAGAGGATTATTATATCTTTTTTAGCGAAGATACCGTAAGAAAGGCATCAGAACTATTCTTAATGAAGGGTAATCAAAACAACAGCACCTTAGAACATAATATTGAGTTAAAAGGGATGTCTGTAGTAGAATCTTGGATAATAGAAGACGAAAAAAGAGACAAATCTAGAAAATATGACTTTGATTTACCTGTAGGTACTTGGATGGTATCTATGAAGGTCAATAATGACGAGGTATGGAATCAAGTTAAAGCAGGTGAAGTCAAAGGATTCTCTATAGAAGGATATTTTGCAGATAAAATGGATGGACCTAAGGAGTCTTTACCCGAATCTTTATGTTCAGAGTGCTTAGATGAATTAAATGCCGAATACGAGCTTCTAGAGGCTTTAGAGAGCCTATCTGAAGAGGTAGAGTTAGAATCTTATGGTGGATATCCTGAATCTGCATCTAATAATGCTAAATTAGGTATTAAAAGAAATAAAGAGTTAGGTAATAAGTGCGCAACTCAAGTAGGGAAAGTAAGAGGTCAGCAATTAGCTAGAAAAGAGAAGTTTACAAAGTCAACTTTGAAGAGGATTTATTCTTATTTAAGTAGGGCTGCCGAATATTATGATCCTAAGAAACCGGATGCTTGTGGCACTATAAGTTATTTGTTATGGGGTGGTAAAAGTATGCTGAATTGGACTGAATCTAAATTAAACGCACTAGAGGCAGCTAAAGTAGGTCCAAAGGGAGGTATAACTAAATCACCTAAAGCGCCCAAGTCAGGTACACCTAATAAAAACCCAAAAGGTAAAGGAAGTGCAAAAGGTAATGCTAAAGGTAAGACAGGTGCAAAAGTATCTGCTAAAGACAGGGCTACATTACAAAATAAAGCTGATGATTTTAACAAAAGATACAAAGAAAAGCTAGGTTATGGTGTAACTGTAGGTATGTTAGCTAGTGTATTCCAAAGAGGACTGGGTGCGTTTAATACTAGTCATTCACCTAACGTAAAATCAGCTTCTCAATGGGCTTTTGCTAGAACAAACGCTTTTTTATACTTAGTTAAGAATGGTAGACCACAAAATGCTAAGTATACAACTGATTACGATTTATTACCAAAGAAACATCCTAAATCTAGTAAGAAATGAAAGAAACACCAAGTTATTCATCCCCTAGAGGGGGAAAGAGAGGATGTCTGTGTAAAGACGGCAAAACATATTCTACAAAATGTTGCGATGGCACATTAAGAGGCCAAGGGATAGGTAGCGTTACTAGGTATTTGTTTCATTTATACACAGAAGACGGTAATATATTAATGCAAGAAAACACACATAAATTATATCAATAATGGCAGATAAAAAGATTAGTGAATTAGATTTGGTTGCTGCTGCAAACATTACAGGCGCAGAAGTTTTACCTATAGTACAAACAGAGACCACTAAAAAAACTTCTTTATATGAAGTTCAGCACTTTATAGTAAATCATCTAGAACCAACAACCCTTACGGTTAGTGATGGCAATACTTATGATTTAGGGGATTCTACTTATGATGAGGCAGAGTTAATTGTACTCAGTTGGAGTGGTGGAAACGGAACTGCAACTTTGACGTTGCCTGATGTAACAGAAAGCAAAAATCTAAACAGAACAAAGCGTATTATAACGGATTCTACGTTTAGTAATTCTACTCACGCCAACATAACTCCATATGATACACAAAATTTAGATGGTGCTAATAGTTCATTCGATCTTAACAGGGCTTATGAAGGTATTAAGATATGGGGTAATGGAACGGAATGGTTTATAATCCAACAAAAAGCCTAAAAATACAACACTTTAAACTCTATTAAGTAATAATTATAAATATTAAATTTTATGAAAGCAACAGAAATCGTTTCAAAACTGAAAGAAGTGCTTTTGTCTTCATCTGAAGAAGTGGAAGCTCAAGATATGGTACAGGAAGAAGTACAAGAAGAAGTACAGGAAGAAGTACAACTTGAAGCAGAAACTGAAGAAGTGCAAGAAGAAGTACAATTAGAAGAAGCTCCTGAAGGGGAAGTTTCTGAAGATATTGAGTCTGAAAAGGCTGAAATGTCTTATGCAACCAAAGAAGAACTAGCAGAAGTTAGAGCTATGGTTGAAAAAATGGCAGGTCAATTAGAAGCTAAAGAAGAGCCTAAGCAAGATGTTCCTCAAGAACTTTCTGCTGATGAACAGCCTTTAGTGCATAGCCCTGAAAATCAGACTGAGAATAAGACTTTACACTTATATTCTCAAAATGGACCACAAACAACTCTCGATAGAGTTTTAGCGAGACTAAACAAGTAAAAACACAACTATTTAAATTAATAAAATGGCAACAACTACATCAATTACTACTACCTATGCAGGAGAGTTTGCAGGTGAATATATCGCTGCTGCTCTACTCGAAGGTGCTACTATCTCTAATGGTGGTATCACTGTAAAACCGAACGTAAAGTTAAAAGAAGTAATCAAGAAAGTATCTACTAACGATATCGTTAAAGACGCTACTTGTGATTTCGATCCTACTTCAACTATTACGCTTACTGAAAAGATTCTTCAACCAGAAGAGCAACAAGTAAACCTACAGCTTTGTAAGAAAGATTTCATTTCTGACTGGGAAGCTCTATCTATGGGATTCTCTGCACACAGCGATATGCCCTCTAAATTCTCTGACTTCCTTATTGCTCACGTTGCAGCAAAAGTAGCTCAAAGAACAGAGCAATCTATCTGGTCAGGAGATACTTCTAACAATGGACAATTTGACGGACTAGGTACTAAATTAGCAGCAGATGCAGATTTACCTGCGGGACAAGAAGTTGCAGGTACAACTGTAACATCTTCTAACGTAATTACTGAGCTAGGAAAAATCGTAGATGCTGTACCTTCTGCCCTTTACGGTGCTGAAGACTTAAGCGTTTATGTTTCTCAAAACATCGCTAGAGCTTATGTAAGAGCTTTAGGTGGATTTGGTGCATCAGGATTAGGTGCAGCAGGTACAAACTCATTAGGTACTCAGTGGTGGAATAATGGTTCTTTATCTTTTGATGGAGTTAAATTATTCGTAGCTAATGGTCTTGGAGACAATACCGCTATCGCTGCTGAAAAGTCTAACTTATTCTTTGGTACAGGTCTATTATCTGACCATAACGAAGTTAAAGTTATTGATATGGCTGATCTTGATGGTTCTCAAAATGTGAGAGTTGTAATGAGATTTACAGCAGGTGTACAGTACGGAATCGTTGAAGATATCGTAACATACGGTATTACTAACTCCGCTAACTAATAATTAATTAATAAACTTAAAAGGGGTGGGTGAGCCAAAGTGCCTACTCACCCTTTTTTAATACAAAAAAGATATGGCTTGTGATTTAACTAGAGGCAGAAAAGAGGGCTGTAAAGATTCAGTAGGTGGTCTTAAAGCAATTTACTTTACTGATTTCGGTGATTTAGGTACTATTACCTATGCCGATGCAGCAAATGAAGACTATCAGATTACTGATTTATCAGGTACTTTTACTGCTTATAAATATGAATTAAAAGGGAACAGTAACTTTGAACAAACGATTACTGCTAACCTTGAGAATGGTACGACTTTCTTTGAGCAAACACTTAGCGTTACTTTGAAAAAATTAACCAAAGAAGACCACAAAGAATTAAAATTGTTATCCTACGGTAGACCTCATATTGCTGTTGAGGACTATAATGGTAATGTATTCATTATGGGTACAGAACACGGTGCTGAATTATCAGGAGGTACTATCGCTACAGGAGCTGCAATGGGTGATTTAAGTGGGTATACACTTACATTCGCAGGGATGGAAAGAAGACCTGCTAACTTTGTAGATTCACCAACTGATGGTAGTCCTTATGCGGGAATGGCTTCAGCTACTGCTACAATAACAGAGGGTACTAACTAATCCTCTTTTCATTTGATTATTATAGGGTGGCTTTACGGTCACCCTATTTTTTTGAACAAAATTAAAGGTATTTAGTTATACTTATATGATAAGACTTTTACCAAATACAAATTCTCAAACTTTAAGTATAATTCCTAGAGAATATACTGAGGCTAGTGATTTAACACTTAAGATTGTTGAAGACGGTACAAAGAAGACAGAAACATTAACTAGTTTAACTTCAGTTTTAAATGGTAACTTTTTAGATATAGATTGCGTTTTTAGTATTCTGTCGGATGATTCTTCTTATTCTATAGAGGTTAAGCAAGGTTCAAAATTACTTTACAGAGACAAGATTTACTGTACATCAAAAACAGATACTACTATATCTCACACATTAAACACTAGTGAGTATGAAAATTATGATGCTGAAACGCAGGATCAACAATATATGATAATATGAGCCGAAAGAATATAAGAGCTAACAGGAACAATCAAGTGACTAAAAAATCAGAGCCTAATATGAGGGTTATGAATTTATCTGGTTATGAAATACCCAAAGTAAAAGAGAACACTAGAAAGCAATGGGTTGAGTATGGAGATGACAATAATTACTTTTATGAATTAATAGAAAGGTATTTGGGTAGTCCAACAAACTCAAGATGTATCAATGGTATTGTTGATATGATTTATGGTAGAGGTTTAAACGCAACAGATTCTACAGAGAAGCCAGAGATGTTTGGAAAAATGCAATCAATCTTAAAAGCATCTGATACAAAAAGAATCGTAAACGACCTTAAAATGTTAGGTCAAGCAGCCATTCAAGTAGTTTATAAGGCCGGTAAAAAAGAAATAATAGGATTACACCATTTTCCTATGGAAACACTTAGGTCTGAGAAAGCTAAAGATGGTAGAGTTCAGGCTTACTATTATCACCCTGATTGGGCTAATATAAAAACATCAGATAAACCTAAAAGAATACCATCATTTAGAAATGGTTCTAGAAATGAAAAGATTGAAATATATTGTATCAAGCCTTACAGAGCAGGATTTTATTACTATAGTCCTGTGGATTATCAAGGGTGTTTACAGTATTGTTCATTAGAGGAGGAGGTTTCTAATTATCATATAAACAATATTAAGAATGGTCTACAACCATCTCTATTATTGAATTTCAACAATGGTATACCTACTGATGAAATACAAGAAAGAATAGAAAGAAAAATATATGATAAATTCAGTGGGTCTTCTAATGCAGGTAGATTTATTTTAGCCTTCAATGAAAGCTCAGATAGCCAATCTAATGTAGAGCCTATACATTTACCGGATGCTCACGCTCAATATGATTTCTTAGCTAAAGAAAGTAGAGAAAAGATTATGATTGGTCACGGTGTTGTATCTCCTATTCTATTAGGTATTAAGGATAATACAGGGTTTGGTAATAATGCTGAAGAGCTTAGAACAGCATCAATCCTTATGGATAATGTTGTTATTAGACCCTTCCAGAGTCTATTAATAGATGCGTTTAAAGAATTATTAGCTTTTAACGGTATTGTTCTTGACCTATACTTTACAACCTTACAGCCTATAGAATTTACAGAGTTAGATAATATAGCAACCAAAATTAAGAGAGAAGAAGAAACAGGTGAAAAACTATCCTCAGATAAGGTAGAAGATATTGAAGTGGATTCTGAGGTGGTTGAACCTGAAAATAAAGAAGAAGAACAAAACTAGTATGAAGGCACTATTTATAACATTAAAGGAATTAAAAAGGAAGTCTATATTTGATGGTAATTTAGATGCTGATAAAATAATACAGTTTATTGAAGTGGCTCAAGACACTGAGATACAAACTTATCTTGGTACTAAATTATATAATAAATTACAAGCTGATATTATAGCTAATACACTAAGCGGTAATTATAAGACACTGGTTGATGAGTATGTTAAACCAATGCTTATATGGTATACTCAAGCAGCTTATATACCTTATGCTGCTTATCAGATATCTAATGGTGGCATATATAAGCACAATTCAGAAAATGCAACTTCTGTAGACTTAGATGAGATAAATTCTATTGCGAGTCACGCTACAGAAACTGCTGAATTTTATACGCAGAGATTTATGGATCATATGAATTACAATAGTAGTTTATATCCAGAGTATATCTCTAATCAAGATGATGGTATGTACCCTGAAAGAGATGTTAATTTTACTGGATGGGTTTTATAATGAAGGACAAAAAGAAAAAGGTTTACAAGCCAAAAAAAGAAAACGAAATTAAATTAAACAGTTATCTTATAAAGAGTAAGGATGAGTTACGGAAAGATTTATGAAACCACACATTTCGGAATAATATCCAACTCAATAGGATGGGGAAAAATATATGAAAATATCTCAAGTGGAAGTACAAGGGTTTTAGCTAGTGCAACTAATATCTTTGCTGATACGATAGAATATTTGGCGAGTAATTTTTATAGTGAATAATGGCAAATACAATAAGTTGGGCGGTAATATATTGTAGTAGTTGGTTTGGGAATAACTCTAATCAAGCTACTATTGATATAGACTCTAAACCACCTTGTCTATAATTAATAATTAAAAGAAATGGCTAAACAGACAATTAATATTGGTTCAGTAGCAAACGATGGAACAGGTGATCCGTTAAGAACCGCATTTGATAAAATCAACGACAACTTTGATGAATTGTATAGTGATGATTTAGGTGACGTAGGAAGTATCATTGCAGGTACAGGTATTTCAGTAGATCAAGCAACTGGAAATGTTACAGTAACTAATTCAGAACCTAATGCAACCCATACAGGTGACGTTACTGGTGCAACAGCGTTAACCATTGCAGCAGATGCAGTTGATGGGAGTAAAATTGCAGACGATTCAATCGATTCAGAACACTACGTTGATGGAAGTATCGACACAGCTCATATTGCAAATGATGCGGTTAGTTACGATAAAATAGGTACAGAGTTTACTACTGCTGCGGTTATTTCTGCAAGTGATGTAGACTTTAGTTCTGCACAAGTATTCACTAAAACATTATCAGGTAACACTACACTTACATTCTCAAACGTAGAAACAGGAATGGTTAAGGATTTAGTAATCACAGGTGCTTATACTTTAGCACTACCTGCATCAGTAAAGACAATTACAGGAACGTATGATGGTTCAGTAGGAAATCTAATTCAAATAGTATCAACCAACGGTGCAACAGAACAGTGGGCAACAATTAGTCAAGAAGCATAATTATGGGAAAGAAAGCAATAAATAGAAACGGTGTAATAAAGGTTTACGAAGGTGTACCTAAAACCTTATACTCTTCAACAGGAACTTACTTAAATGCTCCTGCTATGACAAGTGGAGAGTTAAGAAGTGCAGGTTTATTTGATGTAGTATTACCTGATGGTTATGATTCAGCAATCCACGACCTATCTGAAATCTATTGGGATAGTGCCAATACACAATTTACTTACGACAAATCAAATAAGACTTGGTCGCAAACAGTAGCTGAACTTAAAGAACAAAAGATAGCTAACTTAAAATCATCTGCTAACTCTGAACTATCAAAAACCGATTGGTATATAGTAAGAGAAGCTGAAGGTGGTACTGCTGCACCTCAATCTATTTTAGATGATAGAGCGGCAATAAGAACTACAGTAGCTACAAAAGAGAGTGAAATAAACGCTAAAACTACAAAGGCATCAGTTATTACTTACGATATAAGTCTATAATATGATTGGTAAAAGATTAATAAATACAGGAGTAGCAGTAGCAGATGCAGGAATTACTCCATCAGAACACTTTAACACTGTACTCTATACAGGTAACGGAGGTACTCAACGTATAGGGGGGTATATAAATAGAGGTGCAGTATTTAATGGGAGTAGTAGTGAGATTGTAGTGCCAACTGTATCAAATATAAAATCTTATTCTTTTTGGATTAAAGCGGTTAATATAGGTAGTAATTACGGAAAAAGAATTTTCGGTCTAGATTCTTCAAGTTATACCAATTGTGTTACTTATATTGGAAACACCTCTTCAAGTGTAGGCGTTGTTGATGGTGCTGGAAATATATTTTACTCTGATACTGTTTCTGATAATAACTGGCATCACATTGCTATTACTACTGATGGAAATACTTTAAAAATATATACAGATGGAGCTCTTAGCTCAACAAATTCAACAACATACTTTACATCTTCTTTTACTCATATAGGTAGTAACAACACAAATAGACAGTTTAAAGGTAATTTAGACCAAGTAAGAATATTTGATAAAGAACTATCTCAACAAGAAGTAACTACTCTATATAACGAAACCCACGCTTCTACTACTATATCTACTACGGATGTTTTTAATGATAATTCAGGTGTCGCTTTATACCAATTAGATGGTAATGCAAATGATACAGGTGGAGTAAGTGGTAAGTTTGGAGAAGCTGCTATATTTAATGGGAGTAG
>TARA_R100001463_G_scaffold50446_5_pt1 | contig 18147 bp, 13 predicted proteins | sample TARA_R100001463 | Tara Oceans TARA_R100001463 (sample SAMEA2622242) | marine metagenome | biome: marine biome (ENVO:00000447); feature: deep chlorophyll maximum layer (ENVO:xxxxxxxx); material: "saline water (ENVO:00002010), including plankton (ENVO:xxxxxxxx)" | depth 40 m
ATGAGCAATCACAATCATTAACCATTACACCAGGTCTACTAGGCGATTCTTTCTCACCTACTTTTTTACAACCTTTCCAACAACTAGAGTTAGATGAGTTTGCTCCTTTAAATTTTGCTGTGCTACAGTATCTTTTCTTTATAGGACTTGGAGTACTCCCTACTCTCTGTCCTTTCATTATGTTTGACATCCAAGTTGCTTTCATATTATCATGTATTTAGTTTTGTTAGTATTATCTTTATATGCTTTTAAACATCTGTTTCTGTTATCTTCTGGGCTTACGTAACTTATATGTACCCAAGCTGGGTTATTGTCGTCTCCAAACTCCCATATCATTTGATCGTAGTTTAGGTTTTCTCTAACCCATTTAAACATCTCAGCGTTACTAGCATGTCCATATGTATCATCTATATCTATAGCTTGGCCTTTGCAATGTTGTGACTTTGTTGATCCACCTATAGCTTTGTTAAGCTCTGGCGATCTAAAAAAAGAATTAATCTTTATTGGTCCACCAACAAACTCTCTTAATGGCTCAAAAACTTTACTAGCAATAGTTCCCATGCATTCTAGCTGTTCATCATTAGGTTTATTATCTAAGCCTAACCTCTGCGCTGTTATGCTATACACACCTTCCCTGTGGCTAATGTGTTTACTTATTTTTGCCATTGCTTTTAAATTCGAATTTACCACCAGTTATAGATAATTTCTCTATAATTTCGTTTTGAAGATCTCTTAATAAAGCCTCTAGCTTATCTTTTTCAATAACCATAGCTGACACTTTATCTTCTAAAGCTTCGTTTTTAGCTTTAAGTGCTTCAACTTCCTCTGGGTTTTTACCTATAAAAGTATAGATAACAACAGAAAGCGAACCAACTAACATACCGACGATTACCTTAAATATATCGTTGTTAGTATCTGGTATTTCAAAAAATGCTAAAAACAGTAATAACCCCATTACTAGTAAAAATACTGTTGCAGCACCTATATATCCTCTTAGTTCTTTATCTTTAAACATATTATTATTTTTTAGTTTTTCTTCCTTTTCTTTTCTTACCTGCTAATGCAGCTGGTATATCATCTATTTGATTACCAACCTCCTTCATAGCCGCAGCAATATCTTGTATTTCTTGCGCGGTTAGTTTATATCTTTTTTTAACCTCAGTTAATGTTTCAATAGCTTTTTCATCAAGACTAGTTTTCGACCAAAGGTAGTTCCAAACGTCTTTCAGGAATTTTTTTATTAGTTTTCTCATTCTTTATTAATTTAATTATATATTTTATAACTACTCCACCTAACGTTGTAGCAGCTAAATCTTTAACATCAAAATAGCCATAACGAATATAATCATAAGTTTCTTTTGTAAAACCAGCTACAAAAGCAGAAGTAACTTCTGGCATGTCTAGCTCACTAGCAACATAACTAGATGTTCCACCTGCTGCAAAATGATAATATTTGTCCTTACCTATATTACTACTAGCACAGCTTGTTAGTATTAAAATACTAAAACTTACTAGCGTTATTAACTTCATTAATAGCTTCTTGGACATCTGTTAGATCAGCTGGCAGTGTTAGATCTAAACCAGCTTTAAAAACCTCTTCTTTAAAACCATCTTTAAAAATAATTAAAGTTGGTGCCATGCGGACTTTATATTTCTTTTTAGCTTCTGGTGCGTTAGCTATATCAACTCTATAGTACACAGCATCTTCTAATTCTTCCCATTGAGCAAAACAGTTTTTCTCGTTAAACTTTGCCCAAAACTCTACAACAACAGGTTTAGTGTTGTCATCTCCGAAAGCTTCTTTTATATTTATTTTTTCTTCAAAATTAGTATCATCTATCCAATATTTTTCTGGCACGTCTGACTGAGCAAATGATAAAAACGGTATTAAAAGTAAAATTAATTGTTTCATTATCTATTTTTTTGTATTTCGTATAATCTTTGATCTATCTTATCAATAGTTTCTTTTATTTCTTCTACATCATCTTGTGTGTCCATGATTGTTTGACGTATTAACTCGTCTTTTAAATCATATTCAACTCTATCAATTACAGGCGCTGGTAGTTCCATAGCTCTAGCTATATCTGCCTGCATTACAAAATACATGCTTGCTAAAGTAATTGTAAAACCTACAATCATACCTATTGTTTTAAGATCTAGTGTTATCTTAGTCTCTTCTCCTATTTGCTTTGCCATTATCTTAGTGTTATATTTAATCCAACAGAACTGTTATAGATTTTACTATCCCAGAATTTAGTATATTCTCCTTCAACAAACAAACCGACTGACTTGCTTAGCTTCCAACCAAACACCACACCGGCTTGATAATCTTCCCATTGCTCTGGCTCTGAGTCTTGTACCAGTCCGCCTTTACCCCAGTTGTTTCTATTTAAATAACTAAAGTCTTCGTCACCTGAAACATACTTGTGGTATGGTAATAAATAATTACCGTAAGCATGTAGCCAAAAATTATTTTTATAATGATAAAAGTCAAAACCGACCACAGGTGAAACAACACCGAAAGCGTCTATGTCTTCAAATATTTCATTATTATATTGATTCATAAGATCTGCAAATACACCATCACGAAACTCTAAATCGCTATCAGCAACAATGTTTCCTTCTGGATCTATCCAATACCAATCGCTGGTCTCATTACCAAACTGATCTGTTTGAGTGTAGTATATATCGTCATATCCATATTCGAAACCTAATTCATACCAGTAGTTAACTGGGTATTCCTGACCATCTATAACTTGTGTTTCGTTTAACCATATTTCTATAGGATTATATCCATAAGGTCTTTCATGTGTACGATATATTGCGCCAGCAGATAAACTAAATTTATTACCAATAGGTAGTTTAGCTTTTATCTCAGCTGATTTATAATTAAAATCAACCTTACCTTGTGCTCTACTTTCTATTTTAACAACGTGATAATCTCCACTATGCTTTAAGAAGTACCTGTGATTATTAAATACCTCGTCTCTTTCTCTTTCTTTTTCCCAATGAAACAAATACTCAAATCCTTTTACAGGCGAGTTAGTAGCTGATAAACCTACACTACTTTCAGTACCATCATAATAATGTTTACCTTTAAACTCGTAATCAAACCTTGCTAGTTTACGCACACCAAAACCATATCTATAATCAAAGTCATAATAGTCTGTCCCGTCTACTACAACAGGTATGTCATATAAACCACCGTCTGGATTTGTTCTTACAAAGTAATCTTTAACTTCTTCTTTTGGATTTTCTATATCACCAGCTACATAAAAGGTACTGTACTTAAAAAAGTCTTCGTATATAGATTTAAATAAATTTTTCTTCTCTTGTGAAAAGCCTGTGATACTTGATAGTAATAATACTATAATTAGCAATTGTCTCATAGTTGTGTTTTTATATATAGTTACTTGTTATTTCTTTCTTTTACGTGGTGTGTGCCTCTTTTTCTTCTTCTTTTCTAATTCTTTTAATTCTTTATAGAAAGCTTCTATAAAATCATTTTCTTCATTTTTAACATTTACATCCCAAGTTCTAAATCCTAGTAGTAAAGCTATTCTTTGCATTGCATTGTTTCTATTATCAAGTGATTCTGAAATACCGTTAATCTCTATAATAGCTCTATCAAGAGGAACGTTAAATCCAGCAGAAACAAGATTAGCTAGTATCATATAGTTGGGAGCAACGTTTACTCTACCGTCAGCCGTTAACGACCAACCTCTTTCTTTAATTAATGCTTTGTTGTATTTGTATTCTAAAATTGAAGAGTAAACTTTTCTCATTTTAGATCCAAGAGGAGGTGAAATGTTGGCTAACTCAATAAGAGTGTGAGCATGATCTGCTCTATAACCTTTTTCCTCTTGCTTCATGTAAGTTCTGTATGTATTTTTTAAACCAACAGCAACAGCTCCGTATAAACCAGTACCTCTCAATATACTATCAATCATACCGTTTATTATTTTTACTTCTTTCTTTGCTAATTCTTTTTCATATTCTTCTTCATCATCATCAAAGAACGGATCTGTTAATGCGAATAAAGCTTGTTGTAAACCGTTAAATATTAAGTTCTGTACAAATCCATAATATAATATTTTAGATATATTAGTTTTAGCATCACCTCTACCATTGTATAAATCTTGTGCAGCTTTCTTTATTAATCTCGTATACTGCATAGGAGTGTTTTGGAACGCTAGTATTATCCTACCTAAATGACTAGCTTGTTGAGATGATATAAGCATTGGATCACCAGACTGCTGAGTCTCATCAGATATTTTACTAAAATCTTCAAAAGCTTTAGCATCAGCTTCTTCTTGTGATAAACCTTGTTTTAAATATGTTTTAGTTCTATTTATTAAAAAGCTAGCACCACCTGTAGCAATAGCCATACTATCTGCTATTTGTGTAGGTGTAAAACCTATTTTCAATAAATAAGCTATAATAGCTTCAGGTTTACCTTTAGAGTTTTTAGCAGCGTTAGCAATCTCTTGTTCTTGTAAATCTGATTTTAAACCACCACGTCTTTGTTTTAATTTATCAGAGTTAAATATTCTTACCCATGTTTTCCAATATAAAGGCTGGTTAGCAAAAGCCGCAGCAGCCGCAATTGGATTATTATCAGACCAGTTTGTAAAGTTAGCAAATGATAACATCTGTAACAAAGCAGATCTTCTGTTAAAGAACATTATAGAACCAACAGAATTATTTAACCAATTCATCCATTTTGTTTCTGTAGTACCCATTTTACTTGGTCTATTACTACCAGACTTCATTCTAGCTATTATATTCTCTAAAGCTTTTCTATATTTTGTTCCATATATAGCTTCAAGTTTATTTAAGGTTGCTTCGTCAAACATAATGTCAACGTTTTCTATAAACTCAGCTAGATATTCTTTTCTATTTACATCATCATTAAACGTGTTAAGATCTTTTAATAAACTACCAACATCCCAAAATTCATCAGGTTTTACCCATTGATTACCTTTTGTTAATAAAAGTAGTTCATTAGCAAATAATTCTATGTCTTCGTTTTTAGTAACAAAATCAACCGCAGCTTTTAAATCTCTTTTAGATATACCAGGAACTTCATATCCAGCTTTGTTGTATAAGTATATCCTTATAACCTGGTCATGTGTAAATCCTAATTCAGGAACCTCTTTGTTTATTTTCTTTCTAAGCTCTGGGTTTGCTTTTAACAATCTATCATATTCGTTTTTCATTGCTTGCCTAATCGTTTCCATGGCAGCAACTCCTCTTATGTAAGGATTTATTAAATTGTCTTCAAAGAACTGTTGATCTTGCTCACCTTGTTTACCTTTACCAGATAAAGTGTAAGATGTTAAACCTCTAAAATCTTCAGCACTGTAAGGAACAAATGGGTTTTGGAATTTACCAGCACCTTTCTTTCTAGCTACAACCTTAGAGTATGTTTTCTCTGCACCAACACCAGTGTTTCTTTCAATCATCTGGTTGATGTCGATGTTAAGACTTCTTTTTCTTTTTATAACAGCTTGTTGAACTTTACCTTTTACATCATAGTTTTCTAAAACTTGTTTAACTGCTGACACGTTTTTCATAGCATCATCAACAAAGTAGAAGTCATTATAACCTTTAGCTATCTTACCAATCATCCAATTAGCTTTAGCGCTAGGCTTACCGTTTTCTAAACCTGTAATGTTTTCTAAAGGTATTTCTACACCTAAGCCTTTTAAGAATTTATATATAGCTAGTGCAGACGCTTGTGGTCTAGCTGTTAATACATATATGTTTTTATTACCAAACTTATCAATTGCTTTTCTTAACCTAGGTATTAACGGTCCAGGTTTACCATCTATAACATCATTAAATTCGCTGAAATCAAATTGAGCACCTTGCTTTTCTAGTTTAGTTGCATCAGTAGCAAACTTAGCAGGTGTAATTCTAGTCACCTTACCATTAGGCATTGTTACTATTATTTGACTTTTACTAAAAGCTAGTGTGTCGTCAAAATCATAAACACTAATACCTCTAGGGCTTAAACTTCTTTTAGTGCTATTAGATGTGTTGATAGCATTTTGCAGCTCCATTATCTTAACAAACTGATCAACATCTGCTTTTAAAACATTGTCAGCTCTTTTTAAAGCTGGAACCTGTCCTTTTATAGGATATAAATTTTGTACGTATTGATTTTCAATAGCAAAAACTCTAGCATCTCCTAAACTACTCGTCTTACTATGTATATCATCTTGTATCTTTGATATAACAGAAGTGTTTATAGTCATTGTAAAATCAGATATAATATCTGCAAGCTTACCGTTGTGCAGTTGATAAGCGTTTATAGCGACATCTATTTGAGAATCTGTCAAACCTTTACCTATTATCTTGCTAAGTATCACCATTTGGTCTCTTGCTATATCACCAAATTTATTTGAAGCAGGGTTTTTATGTTCTGTGTAAGGTCTTAGTAGAGCTCTATATAATTCATCTCTGTCTTTATTTATTCTTTTTAATAACTTCTCTCTCTTTTTAGGAGCTGTTGTGTTTGCTAGTTCTTCTTGTAGTTCAGCAATTTGATCGTCAACATATTTTTTTACTCTAGCAAATAAAGGGTGGTTATAATTTATTTGTATATCTCCAGCATCATAAGCTTTTCTATTTGTAGCGTCTATTGATTTATAACCTTTAGTACCATCTTTACTAATAAAAGGAGCTTGTATCTCAGCATGTATTTCTACATCTTGCAATACGCCAAAAGCTCTCATACCTTTTATTATATCTCCCGTGTTACTTTGGAACAAAGCTAAATAACCAGGCATAAGCTTAGGGTTTTTAGCAACAACCTTAGTAGCAGCGTCTACAATATAGTTAAAGAGTTTAATGTTAGCAATGTTTGCTTTTTCTATTTTCTCAGCATATAGTTTATCAAACTCTTGCTGTGCTTCTTCTTTACTAGCAAATGTTTTGTTTTGTATTTTGTTTACTATAGAACCTACAATACCACCTGTGCTGAATATAGGTAGTATATCTTCCATCCAAGCAGGGACTTCACCATCAACATCACTGTCAGCTGCTTTTTTAATTTTAACCCCTTCAGGTGAATTAGGTTTTATAACTCTATCAAATACACCTAAAAAGTCGTAACCAAGATTAGGTAGTTTAAATAACTCAGGCGGTATAACTTTAGCTAATTCTTCTGAAAAACTAGCTATAGCTTTTATTTTCTGAGCTTTATCCATGTTTAAAAACTCTTGTATATATTTTTTGGTAGGATCGCTTTCTGGTAATGTTTCAGCGTAAGCTTTCATTGGATCAATAAAACCAGTTAAAGCTTCAGCATCAAGTGCAAAGTTTTCTTCATATATTTTTATAACAAACTCGTAAGGAGTTCCTCTCAGCATTTCTTTTTCCATTGCTAAAGATTTAAAGTTACCTTCGTAACCTAATATAGCTAGTCTTTCAAATCTAGCGATAGCAACTTCTTTGTTTGCTGATAAAGATCTTTTTATACCTGATCTGTCTGCTTGTACAAATACTTCACCAATTTTTTGCACAGCATTCATAACACCTTTTGCTAATTGATTTTGTTCAAATGCTTGTGCTATTTCACCTTTAGGATTATTAACAAGTTCGTCAAGTATTATTTCTATACCTATTTCCTTAGCCATTTCTTCTGCTAAAGATTCTTTTCTATTTCTTATTAGCTTGCCATCTTTGTAAAACTGAGACATGTAAGCTTCATCACTTACTTCTTGCTCACTTCTAAATACTAAGGCATGACCCGCGGTTCTACCAGCGTTATCAGTACCCATTTTTTCTATAGCTATTTTTTCTCCAACCCAATCAGGATAAGATACTCTAACTTCACTACCGTCTTGTAGTTTTATAACTTTATCTATAGCTTGTGGTATACCTCCATTAACCGTACCATTTTTCTGTGTTTTACCTTGCAGCCAAGTTGTAGTAGCATTTTTTAAAACATCTTGTTTAAACTCAAGTATCTTTTGTTTTGTAACTTCACCTTTACCAAGCTCAGCAATCATAGCGTCATATACTAAAGAGTTCTTTAAAGCATTTTTTAAATACTTTATCATTGGTGAGTTCTTAGCGTTTATAGATTTATCAGCTGTTAGCTTTACATCCATATCTCTAATTATAGGTACTATAAGTTTTTTAACTTTAGCTACAGTATCTGGGTCTAGTTTCTTACCCATTTTAAGCTCAGTTGATTTAATAAGTGCAGCCGCTTGTTCCTCAGCAAGTATCATTTGTTGTTCTGGATCAGGAGCCATATCAGCTATCTGTGTTTCAACTGTTTCACCTTTAATGTCTTTAGTTAAAGGCGTAGTTCTTACTCTTCTCTTTTTTATTCTAGTTGTAACAGTACCTACTTTTCTACCTATGTAAGAGTTTAAATAAGCAAATAGATCTTTGTTTTTTGCTGGGTTAAAGTTTTCTAAGTGCCTTACAAGTTGAGCACGTATCTCTTCCATAACCTCTTCTCTAGGTCTTCCAAATATATTACTACCACTTGCTAACTTAGCACCTATTAATCTATCAAAAGCGCCGTTATCAATCAATGCTTTTGCAGCTTGAAACTGTTTGCTTTTTATAAATTCAGTTTCTTGTTGACCTGTTGCCTCGTTAAAACCATTAGGAAGTTGGTTAAGTATTTCTTGATTAGATTCTTTTTCTATATTAATAGATCTTTTTCTATTTATAGTATTACCTTTATCATCTTTCTGTAACTCATCAGGTTCAAACATGTCAAGCATTCTTTGTGCTTGGTTAGATATTCTACCTTTCTTTATGTTTTTGTGATAATCTAATATAAAGTCATATACTTGTCTACCAGTAGCAAACTCTGTTGTTTGTCCACCTAAAGCTTTAGGAAGTTTCTTTTTTAAAGCGGTCATTATAGATCTACCTATTTGTTTCCACTGTGCTTCTTCTAATGCTTCAAAAGGTATTTCATTTTTAGCTAGTGCATCAGAGAACATTGTCAAATACTCATCAGCATCTACACCATCTAAATCAGCTCTACCATCAGCTTTATACAAAGCCTCTCTTCTTTCTATAGCGCTCCACACGCCTTTTTCTTTTAGTATTTCTTTAAACTCGTTTACAACTTTTTGTATTTCTGGATTACCTTTAAACTCAGCTTTTAATATTTTATGTAACAGCTCATGAGAAGCTACACTAACAGCTTGGTTTGCTGCAGCCATTTCTTTGTTTATATATATAACCCCGTTTGATTCAAACCAACCATCTGTAAACATTTCAGAGCTAAAACCAGCTTTTTTTATTTCTTCAGGCGTATTAAAAACTTTTATGTTTTTCTTACCAACTATCTTACCTACAAAATCTATTTCTTTATTGATTTCAGCTGACGCTGCTTTTTTAACAATGTCTTTTAAGTTGTTCTCTAGCGCTGCTATTTGATCTTTATTAGATGATTCATCACCTGATTTCTTTGATTTTCTTTTTAAAACTTCCAACGCGTTTTGTACGTTAGCAGCTTCAATATATTCTTCAGGAGTGTTTATCATCCAAGCAGGTAGCTTAGCTTTACCAATAGACTGTATAGACTTATAAAGATCATCTGCTTCTTCTTGAGTTAACATGTCATTCTCTACAGCTCCTCCTAATAACTCTTTGGTTTGCTTCATGTTATTAGACAACGACCACATATCTTGTAGCTGAGCTTTTTTACTATTAATAGTGCTTGTGCTTGCTGAACTAAAACCACCAACTAAACCACCTGCAGCTAAAGAAAGAACAGATGTTTCTATAAAATCTCTTAAAGTGTAATCTTGTTTTAAAAATTCTTGGCCAGCTGCCTCGTTTAAACTTCTGTTAACCAATAAAAACTCACCACCTTGCTGTATGTTTTCTTGTAAAACTTCTCTTGCACCTTCGCTCCAAAATGCTTTGTGCATTTGTCCTGGGTTGTTAGGTATAAAACTTTTTATACCTTTTTTTATTTGATCGTTAGCACCTTTTAAACCTCCTTGTTTATAAGCTTTAATTACATTGTTAAGCTGAGCATTACCAAAGATTTTAGAGTATTGTTTATCAAGCCATTTCATTCCTCCTAATCTAGGATTTATAGGACCTGTAACACCATACAATAACGCCATTTGCCCAGAAGCAGTTCTTGCTAATTTTTCTGCCTCGTCACGAGGTATACCAGCGTTTACTGCCGCGTTTAATGTTCTTTCATATCCAGTAGTAGCACCGTAAAAAGTTTGAAAAGTTGTAGCGTCTACTATTCTAGGATCAAAAGGTAGTTTTTTACCAAATGTTCCTTTGTTAGCTGCACCAAACTGTTTTAGTCTTTCAGGGTTTAGTTTTATTTGTCTTAAGTATTTTTCATATTGAGCTACGTTTTTAAAACCATTTGCGGCTGCTAAATATTTTAACGAAGCAACGTTTCTTAAATAACCAGCTCCTTTTGTACCGAATATTTGAAAAATAACATTACCAATAACATGCCCAGACATATTACTACTTCCTCTCGCTGACCAATCATAACCATCTTCCCAGTTCTCTTTTTCTGCTGTTTGTGTTATTTCTTCAATCTCATTTACTGTTAAAGCGTTTGTTACATTTCGGTTTTCAGTTATATTATATACACTACCATCATCACCCACGCCGTATTGAACACCATCAATCTCACCTATTTTACCTCTAAAAAGCATATACTGTGCGTTTGATTCTGCATCACCTAGATCTTGTTCTTGGTCAATAAATCTACGTCTATTAGCAACGCCGTCCATCCAAAACCAATCAGCTAGTGTTATAGATAACTCATCTAATCCACTCCAAGCTCCACCAATAGCACTAGTAAAAAATTCTAAAGCACCGGCACCACCACCAACAACGTCTCCCTGCTGCTCTACATCATCGATATGTTTTATAAAATTTCTTCTATTTAAAGCATCTCTATCTTTGACATTCTTGTAATTAACATCGGAATATGCGTTTAGTTTTTCGTAATCAAACACAGTACCACCACCGTTCTTAGCTCCAAACTGCTCTGTCTTAAACGCTTCATATGCTTCAAAATAATCTTTGTAATCTTTATATTTATCTTGGTTGTGATAGTAATCATCAACAAACATTTTTTCGGTAAATCTATTATTTTCGTCTTGTAAATAACGTTCTAAATAACCTTTTAACGTACGGTTTTTTGCTATGTCTAACTCTTTTTGGCCTGAAATCCAGTTTCCATCAAAAGAGTTATCATTTATATATTCATCAAATTCGTCTCTATAACCTGAACTTTCTAAGTAACCTTGAAAATTAGCAACATCTATACCGGCTTCTTCTAAAGATTTGCTATCATAATGTGTGTCTACAAAATCTGTTTTTTTGTCTCTATTGTAATAATAGTCACTAGTCTGAACACCAACATCTAAGTCATTAGTTCTAACTCTTTGGTACACCTGAGTCTTTAAAGGTACAGCTTCTCTTTTCAAATCACCGTTCCATACCTGATAAGCTTTCCACTCTGTATCGCTATTAAAATCTTCTCTAGAAACCTCGTCACCTTTACCACCTACATACATTCTTGGTTTAATTTCAATATCATCTTGTCTAGGCGTTCCATACTTTAAATACAAAAACTTTTCTTCTTGTTCTTGTTCCATTTTTTTAGACAATCTATTCTCTTCACTAACAATTTCAGAGTTTGGTCTAGTTAACCCAGCTTCTCTAGTTTCAAGCTCAGTTGCTTCTACAGCATTAGGATTATTTACGAAAAACTTTATTTGCTGGTTTTCATCGAGTTCACTAATGTCTATTATACCGTTATCTGTATTATAATATTTTCTATTGAAATATCCCATTCTATTATTGCTTGTTATTGTTTTAGTCTCTACCCATTAAGATTGACAAGTCCACCCCATCTGCTGTGGCTTTTTTAACTAACGCTTGGGCGTCTCCTTCAAAATTAGGATATAATTTATAAAGGTCTTCTATTCTTTTTACTTCTACTTCGCTTAAATTTATTTCGTTTGGAGCAGATGTATTTGTTGATGTGTTTGTCGATGTGTTTGTTGATGTGTTTGGTGCTCCTCCTGCTTTTTGTATAACTTCTATTTTACCACTACCATCTTGATAATGATACTCTATACCACCATCGTCATAAGTTCTTATTATATAACCACGTGGATCTATTGGCATTTGCCTAGTATAAGGCCTATCAGTACCTTCGTCATAATAATGCTTGTTATCAGAAGTTCTGTGGGATTTACCACCCTTTTTTGAGGTTTTTTTGCTATACACACTTCCTGCGTTAGCTTGAGACTCTAATACTTTCATATAACTGTCTATAACCATCTCTTCAACCTCATCTCTTCTGTTAGGATCTTTTAACACAGATTCAGGAATACCAAGACCACCTTGATTAAAAAAGTCGTCCATAGCTAAAGAATATAAAGTCTCAGTACCACCTTGCTCTATCATACTCCTTAAGTTATACCTATACATTTGTCTAGTAGCATTGTTTAAAGGCATACCTGATTTATATAAGTCAACACCCATTTTCTGTATTGCGTCACTTGTTTTAAAGTCTTTGTTAAAGTAATCAGGTAAATCGTTAAAGTTTGTAATATTTCCTGCACCATCATCAAAACCAATAGTACCATCATCATTAAAAACCATATCGTACTCATCAGTGTATACAGATGTTAACAAGTTCATTTCGTTTACGTCGTTACCTTTTGAAAAAGTATTAGTAGATATATCAGTGCCTAAATCAACTTTATTAGAACCAAATAAATCAGTTTGTGCTTTTGCTGTTTTGTAAGCGTTTTTAACTGCAGTCATACCATCTTTATGATACCTATAACCTTCGCTACCAGGCTCGTACTTCATTATTTCTTTAGCATGTTCGTAATACTTATCTTTACCGTTTTCTAAAAACGTGTTTAGTGCTGTAGAGTATTTTGACGGTAAACCAGTAATATCACTACCATCAGGCATATCGTTAATAAACTTTTCTACCTTTGCTTTATTTAGTCTTCTTTGTTTTCTATAGTCAAGTTTATCTTGCCTAACGTTTTCGTCTATTTTACGTCTACGTTGATCCGCTGCTATGCGGTCGTATCTATTATCGTAATCATATCTTTCGTAACCTGTGTATGCCATAATTATTTATTTTTTATTTAAGGAACGACTGGGCCCCCACCTCCACCGCCGGCGTTAGCTACACTACCTAGGTCATTCATAAATACACCACCTAAGTTTCCAACTCCACCCATGATAGCAGCATTTTGTTGATCGATAGCTGCGTTAGCGTCTTTTAATCTATTCTGAGACATACCGAACATTGTCTCTACTTTATCTTTTTCCATTCTTCTACTCATCATATCTCCTTGTCTTTCTTGAGACTGTAGTCTACCAGCCATACTAGCTGCTGCTTTTTGATTAGCTGCTTCTTGCATACCAATACTAGCAGAAGCTGCTTGAGTATTTTGAGCTTGTTGATTTGCCATTGCCTGTGCTAAACCAGCGATACCAGAACCACCCGCAGCGGCGTTCATGTTACCCATAATATTAGACAAGTTTTGATTATTCTGTTGCATTTGCATATCTGCCTGCTGTGTATTAACAGTTAGGTCTTCCATGGTATTCTCCATGTTAGCATATGGATTAGACGTGTCTAGGTTTTCATAAGCTGCCTTATTTCTATTAAACTCGTTCTGAGCATTACGTTGCTCTTCTTTTCTTTTTTTACTACCAATAAGTCCGGAGGCAATGCTTGTTACACCTTTTACTCCTCCTGCTATGGCTGCTGCGGTTACAAAACTCATAATTTTAGTTTTAATTTATTAATGTCTTCCAAGCTTATTGCTGGGTCTTCAAAGTTCTCAGCAATTACTTCTTTTTCTATCTCTTCTATATCTGTCTTATCTGTCGCATGCACTGTAATAAAAACACAGTCTTCATGCGTGTATATTATTCTTTTAGTTCCTGGTTGTGTTATACCATGATGAGGTGCTTCTATATGCTTAACACCTTCTTCAGTTAGTATTGACATTTTACCTTTCATAAGAAAAAACGGATGTTCTTTTTTATGAATCTTGGTAACTAACAATTCACCAGCGGGATTGAATATCTCCCTTATATAACAACCATCAGCAAAACTATGTTTTACTGGGTTTAATTTTTTTGTATCTTCTTCAGATAACCAACCACCTTTTTCTCTTACAGTTTCTTCAAACTCAACTATAGTGTTTCTAAAGTCTTGTCTTCTTCTTAACTCTTGACCTATCTCCCAAGCTTCATCAAAGTTATAACTGTGATCTAAACCTAGTTGTTCTGTCATCTCTACAAACTGCTCTTTAGCTTCTTCTTTTGTTAAAGGAGATTCTTCAACTTGTTTATTTATATCTTCTATATCCATTTAATTTAATTATAGATATATAGTTACACTTTTTCAGTGTTATTTACTACTTTCTACCACCTCAGAGCTAACCATAAACATCTCAGAAGGATTAACATAGTCATCATTTCTCATTTCAACCTCTGCAAAATAACCTGTTAAACCAGATCTATTTAATCTAGTGTCTTTAGCAAAACAAATAAAGCTACTACTAGTAGGTCTTGGAGTAGAATTAGATATTTCACATGTTAAAGTTGTTGCGGTTACAGCTGTACAAGGTCCCATATACACAAGACCTGTTCCACCACTAACACTATTATCATGTGTAAAACCACCAGCCGTTGATGTATTTGTGTAATAAACACCGTCTCCTACTTGCACAGAAACGTTTATTGGATTTGGAAATGTAATTGTTATAGGCATATCTTATTGTAATACGTTAGCATATCTCACTCTAATTTGCAACTGATAAGCTTGAGCGGTTAAGGACTCACCAGGTGTTATTGTAAACGATGGTATATGTAGTGTTGAACCACTACTATTAAATGTTCCATTGAATTGGTCAATACTAATAGTGTCACTATCTAATGTTGTACCATTTGCATTTTTAAATATAAAGTTAACAGTAAAGTCTCCACTATGATCTATATAACTTGGTAAACCAGCTAAAGAGTTTGATAAATTCCAGTTAGAAACTGAGGCTGTAAACGAGGTTGCACCTACAGTGAAACCACTTGTTGATAAACTTCCTTGGTTAGTAGCAGATGCAATACCTGTGTATGTGTTATTCTGTGTTGAATCATTCCACCACCAAGTGTCATTAAGACTTATTACTTGACCACTACCAGCTATTGATAATGTTACTGTGGCCGTGTTACTGTCTTGGAACGAATCATTTGCTTTGTAGGTAAAAGTTGTCATACCAGAAGCACCGTTGTTTGGTGTAAACGTAGCTACATTACTACTTATAGAAACAGATCCTTTAAGCGAATTAGAAACAACACTATACGTTAGCGAGTCTCCATTAGCATCTGTAGCGGCAAGAGGTATTGTTTTTGCTGTGTTATGTAAAACAGAAACAGTACCAACGTTGCTAGCAACAGGAGGAATATTTATGAAATTATCCAAAGCTAATATAGCCGTAGCGTTTAAAGCGCCTTGACTATATAAATAGTTATCACATGTTAAAGTTATAGATTGAACAGGTGTCATATTGTTTGAGTATGGTGGGTTTGATGTTATCGATTTTAATAGTACATAACTATTATTACCACCACCTGGACTAACTATATTTGTTTTAACAAAGTCTGTTGTTAACGGAGCTCTTCTTAAAACCATGTTTTCATTATCAGTCAATACTAAATTAAACAACTTATGTTGATTACTTGTCTCAATGTCTCCTACAGGATTTGTATATGCTTGTGAAGGATTGCTAGTATAACTACGCCCAGAAGCTGAGTTAGTAGAAAACGTAATGCTTTTATCAGTAAGCTGAGTTATTTGAAAAGGTTCTGTTTGTGATATATTATCTTGTGTTGTTCCAACTTTATTAATTGCAATTGTATATAAATCATCATCAGTAACACTAGGGAATATTATCGTTTCTTCCGCATAACCTTCTGATCCAATAGTTATAGTTCCAGAATTTACAGGAGGACTAGGATTAAAAGTATCTGAAGGAAAGTTGTAATAATGCGTGTCTTCATTAGTAGCTGTAATTGTAAATGTAGCTCCAACAGTACCATAAACTCTTACTGTTCTAGTAACACCTGTTTGTGGTATTGTACTAACATCCATAGAGTAAGAAGTTATTTCATTACCTACACTAGGTATCGCCACTGCATTAGCAAATGTAAAATCAATATTATCACCACTTACATCTGCGTTTGGTATTATACCATCAACATCAAACCTAACAGCCGTGTGGTAAGTAACACCATTTATACCTGTCATAGTATTAGTCTGACTAAAAGAATAATTTGCATAATCTCCAGTTGTTAAATACGCTGAAAAAGGATTAGCATTATCAAAAAAGAAACCAGAAGCACAAGTAAATGTTACAGAAAACAAAGTGTGCGTAGTGCCTAAAGAACCTGTAGCACTGTATACATTGCCGTTGGAACTAGAAGGAGATATGTTTGATCCAACACTAGCATCCCATGTACCAGCTAAAGTTATAGGTCTTTCACCATAGTAAAGAGCTTTACCATCAATATCTATAGTTATTGTAGTGCTTGTATTAGGCATTGCGTACGAGTTAACTAGATCAACAGTTACCAATACAGTATTTCCAGCTGCATGAGGAGTACTGCTATTTGTTAAAGTAATACTTTGAATAGCTGAATTAGATGCAGTGTTGTTTGTAAAATCAGCAGCTGATACAGTAAAGTTATTATCAGGTGTAATTGTCAACACCTGAGTAGCTATGTTTGTAGTCCCAGCTGATATGGTTATTGTTTTAGAATCTATTGTACAATTTGCTAAAGCCATATTAGTCGTTGTTTTCGTTTATTGTTAATGTTAATTCATTGAAGCTACCAGTATCAGCAGTAACAGTTCCTTGTCCTATACCTTGAACAGCAAACTCATTTGTGTCTATATTTTTAATATCTGTTGATAAACCTTCTATAAAATTAAACCATTTGTTTTCTTTGTTTTTAAACGTAGTTATTTTACCACCTTGTAAATCGGTTTCAACGCTTTGGTTGTACCAACCTGCTTTAGCAAAATTATTATAATACTCATTGTCAGCCGTGTTAACAAGCCATTTAGCTTGAGTACCTTCGTAGTTTAATGTCTTGTATGTTTTAACAACACTAGGCATGTCACTAAATATAAATCTAACTAAAGGAGTAACAGCTGTGCCGTAAAATGTAGAGTAACTTGTTGTTACACCATGCTCGTACAAATCACCTTGTTTAAATGTATAATACTTATCATTTAATGAAACACCTGATTCAGGTGAAAAAGATTTTCTACTTGTCCAACCTGTTACAGCTTCACTAAACGAAACTGTAGTGTCACCTCTATCAGCAACTGGTTGATGTATACTACCAGAGTTTTTAATTGTAACATTATAAAGTCTTTTAGCTTCATTATAAGTACCAATAACTAAATCATGTCTAGCAGCATTACCAAGTTTGTCTGAAAAATAATCTGACATACCGTGTTCAGTTATATTTGTAATACCATCCATAGACAACCTTATAACAGCTCCTCTATTTTTATCTGTAAAATAAGCTTGATAACCATAACTAGCAAATGACTCAGGGTTTTTAGATATACCAAATTCACCAACATAAGGTGTGGTTTGCCCTAAGAATCTATTAGCAGCTACCATGTTAGCGCTTCCGTCTGCATTAAATAGAGCATCCTTATCAGCTAATATTCTCAAACACTTATCTTCACACAAAGTAATTAAATTAGTGTCTCTAGCGTGAAGTTTTTGTATGCTTCCATAACTAGGGTCTAAGTCTTTAGTAATAGCTTCTGCCATTATAAATTGATTAAGTTGGTTTGTTCCAGAGTTACTATTATATAATCCAGAGAATATTAAACCACTTTTTCTTCTTTCTGTCTCGTATTTTTCTGCTAAAACTGTACTTGCTTTAATACCTTTAGCTATAGTAACAGCATTAAAATCATCACGTATTCTATTTGACTCAACACCATTATTAAACGAATAACAATTCATATAAGGTAGAGTCTGCTGGTTAGCATGTTGACTAATAGGATAAGCGTGCGTAGCTTCGAAGTATAAATCTAAATCAGTATCTTCTAGT
>TARA_R100001463_G_scaffold1352_2_pt1 | contig 18139 bp, 9 predicted proteins | sample TARA_R100001463 | Tara Oceans TARA_R100001463 (sample SAMEA2622242) | marine metagenome | biome: marine biome (ENVO:00000447); feature: deep chlorophyll maximum layer (ENVO:xxxxxxxx); material: "saline water (ENVO:00002010), including plankton (ENVO:xxxxxxxx)" | depth 40 m
AAAATTAGGTAGAAGTCCTGATTTAAAAATAGATATTATAAATGAAAAAGATAGCGAAAGAGCTAGAAAAAAATCAGAAAAAATTGAACGTATTGTTACTTCATACGACAAGTTTCAAAAATTACATATGCAGTTACCACAAGCTGCAAGATGGTTACCTGGTTATGGTTTTATAGCATGGACTATAGGACATAAAAAAGATAAAGATGGTAATCCATATCCCTATGCTGAATTACAAGACCCATTTAGTTGTTACCCTGGAATATTTGGTAATGACCAACAACCACAAGAATTAGCAATAATTCGTAGAGTGCCACATACAATATTGGCAGAACAATATCCTGAAGCTAAACAGTACATATTTGCACAAGAAGAAAATAATGATGGTTTTCAAAACCCATATTCTGCACTTTTAGATAGCACAGATAGAGCAGGAGGATGGGCTAACTCTACAGGACATGGCAAAGTTGTAGTTGAGTATAGAGATATAGAAGGAACTTATGTATTCCTACCTGAAAATAAAAAGATAATAGATTTTATGCCTAACGTATTAAAATCAGGACCTTGTTTTGTTGTAGCTAAAAGATATGCGTTTGACCAAATGCAATCACAATTTCAACATATTACAGGTCTTATGGCAAATATGGCAAAGATAAACATACTTGGAACTATTGCCATGGAAGATGCAGTATTTACAGAAACAAACATTGTTGGTGAGATAGAGTCAGGAAAATATAGAAAAGGCAGATTTGCTGTAAACTATTTAACACCTGGTTCGCAAGTGTCTAAGCCAGTCAATAATCTACCATACCAATTATTTCAACAAGTAGATAGACTTGAAAGACACCTGCGACTTGGTGCTGCTTATCCTGTGTCTGATGATGGACAATCTCCTAATTCTTTTGTTACTGGTAGAGGATTAGAAGAACTAGGACAATCTGCATCACTTCATGTAAGAGAATATCAAACAGTCCTTAAAGAAGCATTACAAGAGATAGATGCTAAAAGATTAGAATATGATGAAGTAATGTTTCCTAGTTTACGTAAACCTATAGCAGGTAGGCACAAAGGAACATCTTACAAAGAATCTTATACACCATCATCTGACATATCAGAAGTTTATGAAACAAGAAGAGTGTATGGCGTAATGGCAGGTTTTGATGAGCCACAAAAAATTATTACAGGGTTGCAATTAAAACAACAAGGCATTATTGATACACAGACATTACAAGAAAACATGGATGGATTAGATAATATTACTAAAATACAACAACGTATAAATGCAGAAAAAGCAGAAACAGTATTGTTTGAATCTCTTATGTCACAAGCTGCACAAGGTAATCCTAAAGCAACTATTGCTGCTATAGAGATAAGAAAAAATCCACAAAAAATGTCAGAGATATTAGATAAGTTTTATACAGCAGAAGGTGAAGAACCTAGCGAAGAAGAACTAGCACTATTAGGACAAGGTGGACCACAAATACCTACAGGTCCAGGTGGTGGATTACCAGGAATAGACCAAGTGTTAGGTGCATTAGGTCAAGGACCACCACAAGGAGGACCAGTTGCCTGATATAAATAAAACATTTTATGACATGATTAATCAAGAAGATTGGTCTGAAGATGTGTTTACAGGTATAGAAGAAGATACAAGTATTGTTATGAAAAACTACATTACTATACCTACTCCACATCCACACTTTTTTATAAATTTAACTTTTGAATACGAATACAATCCACAATTAGGAGATGATTTATTTGGCGAAATATAACAGAGGTAGAAAAAGTAAAGAGTTACAAGAAGCAACTGACCTAACACAAGGTGGTGCATTTGCTGACATTGTTGCACCTCCACGTAAAGAAGGCGACCCAACAGGACAAACAACAATGTTAGAAGAACAAGCAGGTGCTATTAGTCCTATGCAAGGAACAGGACCTTCTGCACCCACACCACAACAAATGCCTATGTCACCTATGAATATTGCAGCACCTACAAGTAAACCTTTTGAACCTGTTACATCAGGAATACCATTAGGTTTAGGAGATAATGGTCCTGCACCTATACAGACAGATACAGTTGCTAATATTTTTAAAGCAGCTAAAAGGGTTTTACCTGACCCAATATGGGATGAGTTACTAGAAGCAGATATAGATATAGGTTAGTATGGGATTACGACCTAATTTTTTTGTACCTTCAGATGCTAAAGAAGGACTAGCTGAAAAAACCAGTAGAAATTTAAGTGAAGTATCACAATACGAAAGAGCTATTACACCTGACTTAGCAGAAGCTATGCGTGATATGGCTTACTCATATCCATCTATGGATAAAAGACTTGTAGCTTATTTACCTATGATGGGATTAAAAGCAGATGATGAAGATACTTTAAAAATAGCACAAACACAACAACGTGCTATGGAAAAAAAACAACGTGTAAAAGTTAATACACAAGTTAATCCATTTAAACGTGGCACACAATTATCTTTTTTAGCTATGGATTCTGCATTTCAAAATATATCAAGAAACTTTAAATCATCAGTTGTTGCTGCACAACAAACAGATACACCACTTACTAAAGCAGTATTAGGCAACACATTAGCAGGATTAGTGCCAGGAGATGCATTAACAGAATCTATACGTAAATCTACATTGGGTAAAGAATTTAATGAGAAATATAGTGCAACTAAACAAGCATATGGAGAAAACGAATTTAATCGTGCTATAAACGAAATACAAGCAGGTAGACCACTTAACTTAGGTGTTGGTCTTTTACCTAATTCAATAAAACTAGAAGATACAGATGTCTATAGTAAACAGATTAAATTAGGTAAATCACCAACAGAAGCGTATGAAATTGCTGCACAAACTTATGGTAGACCAGTAACTGAAGAGTTTGAAAGAGATGAGTACCAAAATACATACACAACAAAAACAGGTGAAAGAATACCTATATCCCCTGGTCGTATTGTCGCAGCACAGTTTTCACAAGAAGGTGATTTATCATATGCATTAGCATCAACAATTATTGATGGTGCATTTAGATTAGGTGCAGACCCAATTAACTTATTACTTGGTTATGGTGGTGCTGCTAAGACTGCAGGTAGAAAAATTGTATCAAAGGCAGAAGTTGCACAATATGTAGATGATGCTGAATTTATGACTAGAGCATTACGTACATTTAAACCTACTAAAGCAGGTGCAGAAGCTAGAAGAATGACATTTGGTAAAACTGCAGAACAAGTTATGGATTCTAAATGGGGAGATAAATTTGTAGAAGCATTAACAGTAAACGAATCTGTATCAAGATTAAAAGATATACCTGCATTAGGTAAAGTAGACCCTAAAGTATTGAACTTACTTGCACAAGTTAAAAACAAAGACAGTATGCGTGAAATAGTTATGTCGTTGTTAAAACATGGTGATTTGTCTGATTTAATGATTGCACCTTATTCAGGTTCTTTTGTTGGTCAAGAAATAGCACAAGCTGCTATGCAAACGCCATTAACTAAATTACCAATGCGACAATCAGTTGTTGCAGATATGGCTAATGAGTTAGCTAAAAAGTTTGCAGGTCAATCTATAGATATTGCACCACTTAGAAATACAATAGGTGCATTACTTGGTAAAGCTAAGGATGACCCATTTAGAGGTGTTGTTGGTATTGGTGGTGCGTTAAAAAATGCTATACCACAACGTGTTAAAAGATTGTTTGATTTAGCACCTAGTAGATTTGCTGCAGTTAATTACATTGGTGAAACTATAGAAAACATTGATGGCATAATGATTACATTAGGTGAAACACAAAAAACTAGAGATTTTTATATACGCGAATTATTAGAAGCTAGAAATCAAGATGACATTGTACGTATTGTTAGAACAATGAACAAGCGTATAGAAGCAAAAGTTATTAAAGATAATCCTGATTTACAAGGTGAAGAGGATTTAGTCAAAGGTGTTATGGATTTTGTCAATAACGAAATTGCAGAAAAAAGAAAGTATTTGTATGACAGTGATGGACAACCATTATCTTTTCCTGGAACTAAATTTAAGTTTAGACCTGACAGAGTAGATGAAGAGGGAAACATACTAGAAGCTACAGAGATAGCAGTTCCTACAGCGTTTTCTATAGGACAGTTTTCAGATAACTTTGTACCTCTTATTGATTACAAAGAATTAGGTAGGTCATTAACATCTTTTAGAAGAATAGTAGGTCCTAATAGAAGTGGTCTAAGAAAATTAATATCTACTACTTGGGGTCAAAAAAATTACAAGTTAACAGAAAAAATATTAGAAAATGCAAAGATACCTACTAGAGGTATAAAGAAAAACTTACGTAGTGGTAAAACTACATTAGCACCTACTGGTTGGATAGATTATATATATTCTGATTACATAATGCAACGTGCATTAAAACCATCATGGATGTTAAGGTTTGCTTTGACATTACGTGTGCCACCTGAAGAAGCTGTACGTATTGGTATGTATGGTGGTCCTAATGTGTTTACACATCCATTGTTATTAGCATCTATGAAAACTAATGGCATATTTAAAAACAGTCCTACAAACATACAACTTGTTGATAGTTTAGGAGAACAGTTATTTTCTACAAGTATTGCTGCAGACCAAATAGATAGTGTTGCAGAAACTATTGGTAATGTAGATATGCAAAAAGCACTACAAACAATTAAGTATGATGACATACAACAAATAATGAAAGTGTTACGACTTAACACAAATGCATCAGGACAAGTAGGAGATTCGTTTATACAAAATGCTATTGATGGTGGTAATGCTACTGACTTTGCATTTGATGAAATTAAAGGGCAGTTAAAACAACTTAAAACACAAAAAGTTAAACCAGTTGGTAATCTTGGTAATTCACTAGAATTGCGTGACACAGATACATTTCCTCTAATAAGACCTTTTGCTAATTTATCTGATATCAAAAAAAACATATCTGTAATACCTAATAAAAAATACAAACAAATAGTTGAGGTAGAAACTAATGCAGAAATAGCACAAGCAATACAAAACTATGCAAATAATCCATCTATACAAATGCAACTTAAAAAATTAAATCATGGATTGTCTATACAAGTAAAAGACAATTCTGTAATACTTGATGTTACTGTACAACTAGACAGTGGTAGCACAGCAGCAGAAGCAGATACAGCATTAAAAAATGCATTAAGTATTGCTGTTAAATCACATCAACCAAAAATATATTTAAGAGAAGATGCATTTAATTTATTACCTGATAGTAACCCTATAAAAAACAGTGCTAGGTATATAGAAGATGGTGGATTATTTGAAATATCTGTATATGCACAACCTGACCCACGTATAGATAATGTTGATATTAACTCACCTGTAATAAAAGAAGTAATGGAATATTTGTTTGATAGTAATTTTCAAACAGCTAAAAAAATAATTAATAAAAAAGGTGGATATGCACAAGCTGCACCTTCAGGTACATTCTTAAACACTACACCTGAATACATAACAACTATGTCAGAACAGTCATTGTTAAAAGCATTAAAACCACAAGGTAGACAATTAAACGCAGCAGAAGATTTTTACATTATGGTAGATAAGTTTGAAGCTGATGGAACAATAAATCCTAGATATTGGCGTGGTTGGATTCACGATATGCTACAAAAAGCTAATGACCCTTTGTATGTTGTAGTTGCTAGAGATGGTGCAGACAAAGCATTAGATTACTTTACTAACACAACACAAGGTAAAAAATACATAGATGAACTTATACGTAGAAGTGATGACCCTGATGTACGTGCAGTAATACAGGATAAAGACCAATTATTAAAATATCTTAAAACTGCAGAGTATGAAGTAGGTAGATTACAAGGCAATCCAAGTATGAGTATAAGTCGTAATGGACAAGCTATAACAGAACAACAAGCTAGAGATATGATGAGAACTGCAGATGGTTCATTTAACTTTCCTGATTACAGTGTAGATTTATCTATGGGTGCTAAAAAAGTTAGAGAGTTTATTGCTAATGGTGGCTTTGTAGATGGTGAAGATTGGTTAGAGTTATCACAAAAATATTCTGTATTGTCTAGCAAGACTAATAAATTCTTTGATGATTATTACAACAAAATAAAAGAAGTTTTTGATGAAGATATAGTAAAACTAGATTTAGGACCAAGGCGACAATCATTTAATAATAATCCTAATTTAACTACAACAGGACAAATAGCATCAAGTGCTATTAATAGATTTGATGAAGTATTAGGTAATGCATACTCTGCTTTATTAGCTAGACCTTCTGACTGGTTAAATCGTGACCCAATGTTTAGATGGTCGTTTTACACATTAGCAGAAGATTTGTTGCCATTTATGACAGAAGATGTAAAAAAAGAATTTGTAGTAGGTGCAAAGACTTGGATTGATGGTAGTGATTTATATAAAAATTTACTTAAAAAATCTGACTTAGCATCTACAGAAAATACTATTACATCCTTAGAACAAGCAGAAACATTACTTAAATACAAAGCTATGGAAGAAGTAAAGAACTTATTATATGCTAGTTCTGACAGACACGTGTTATCTGATGTTATGGCTTCGTATGTACCATTTCCTGAAATATGGCAAGAGGTTATTAAAACATGGGGTAAATTATTAGTAGACAATCCACAGAAGTTTAATAGAACACGTATTGCTATTGATAGAGGTAAGGAAGCAAAACCTTGGGACACAGACAATGCATTCTTTACATCTGACCCTGTTACAGGAGAATTGTTATTTAACTATGTAGATGTTATGCATATGATGACATTTGGTATGACAGCTATACCTGGTGCATTTGGATTTTCACCACTGCAAAAAGGTTTACTAGGAGAAAACTTAGAAGAAGAAGGTGTAAGAGTAAGACCATATGGTTTCTTAGAAGGACTTAACTTAATATCTGCAAATGGTTTTTCACCAGGTTTTGGACCTATTGTAACATTTCCATTTAAAGTATTAACTAAAATAGCTACAGTACCAGGATTTTTAAATGATTTTGTATTAGGTAACTTTGAACAACCTGGTGGTGGAGTTAGTTTTATAGATGAATTACCTTCATGGTTTAAAGGGTTCTTAAAAGCTGTACCACTTACACAAGAAGCAACAGAAGAAATAAATGCATCTTATTCTAAAACAGTTATGGATTTGTTTACGTTGTATTACTACGCAGGTAAGTGGACACCTGATGATGAAGAATCAATAAAGATAGCTATGCAAGAAGCAGAAAAAGCTGCTGCTATGCATTGGTTAGTAAGAGGTTCTGCACAAGCATCACTTCCTACAGCTATACAACCACGTTACGAAGTTAAGGATAAAAATGGTGCATGGTGGACAGTACAGGTATTAGGTCAAAAGTATCAACAAATGTTAGAAGCTAATCAGTTTGATTATTACCAAACAACTGAACAATTTATAAATAGATTTGGTATGAACCCTATACCACTTAGACAATCATCTACTGTTAAAAAAGGTAGATTCCCTGTCAAAAAAGATTCATATGCATTTTGGCAAAAAAATGAAAACAAAGAACTTATGGAAAGAAAACCATATACAGCTATATATTTAAGACCTGACAGAGTAGATGATGACTTTTCTCTACCTGCATTTATGGCAGGTGGTGAAGCACTTAATCCTAGTGCATATCAACGTGCTACTGTGCAATCATTATTACAGTTTGAGTTAGAAGCATTTAAAGAAGAATTAAAAAATGATAAGTCATTATCTCCAACATCAAGAAAAGAAAGATACTCTTCATTTAGAACTAAAAAAGAAGAAGAGTATGGTGTTATATCTTATGGAAGTCTAGGTGATGCTGTAGTACAAGCAGATAAATACCAAATTATATTAGAACTTAGAGATTGGAAAAACGAACCATTACTTAGAGAATCAACTGCGTTTGAACCTCTACAAAAGTTTTTTAAAGAATATGATAGAGCTATTGATGTCGTACTTAATGGTGGTAAGTTTAGAGAAATAGAGATACCTAAAGGTGGTATACCAGGTAAAACTGCTGCTACACTAAGTGGTACATCAGGTAATATTGATTTGATACGTGAAGAGCTAGATGCATATGCTAGAGAACTAGCGTTAGAATACGAAGATACTGAATGGATAAGTATATATTTAGGTAGTTTTTGGAAAGAATTAGATAATAGAAGGTATTTGAAATGACAACAGAAAAATCACAAAATCAAGTTATACAATATCTTGAAGAGTTAGATGAAAATAAAAATTATCCTGCAGATTTTGCTGTGTTTATTAGTGAAATAAATAAACGAATAATGATTCCTATACGTATCAGAAGAAGTGATGGAGAAATAAGTGCAGAAGAATATTCATTAAGTTATTTATTATCATTACCAGGACCATCAAAAATAGGATTTAATTTTGGTGATTCACTTGTGCCATATGCAGAAACTCTTAAAAATCCTGCAAACTTAGAAACTTATCTAAATACTTTAGAAAGTTATTTAGAAGCAGAGAGTGTTGCAAAACCATCTACTATTGGTGGAGAAGGTGTTACTGCTACAGACATAACTTACAACTCAATGGCAGATGTATCAATAGCACAAGATATATATAGCAATATTATTGATTGGAATACTGCAAATACAGAAGATGTAACTTACAGTGTAGATGACCCTAAAATACCTGGACTTGTTGCAGCACCGAGCAAAGCACAAGACCAAGATACAGGCGATATATATTTTAAATCTTATGATTTTTATTCAGGTCCAAATATGGCTATTAATGAAAACAACCAATACATTGACCCTAAAACTGGAGAACTTAAAAAAGATGGTGAAGGTAATGTACTTACACCAATATTTAGAGCAGGTTCAGCTTCATCTGTATTTGAAGGATTAACAAAAGATGCAATATTTGATATACAAAAAGAATTAATATCATTAGGACTAGACCCATCTACATATGGATTTGACCCTGGTGTTGTAGATTTTACTGCAAAAGGTGAAGAAATAGATTTTGTTGCACAACTTATGGTAGAAGCTAATGATGCTAATGCTATGTTTCCACAACTAAATCTTATAGATAAAAATGCACCTACATTAATTGGTATGTTAAGACCATACTTAGATTACAAAAAAGGTGTAGATGAAAACACAAATGTATTTTTAGAAAGTTTACGTGAAGGTTTTGCAGGTGAAATAGTACCACCTACAGAATCAGAGGTAAAAGCTGTTGTTGATAAATTGTTTATAGAAAGAGGTATAAATCCTACAGCTAGAGATTATCAAAAGTATGCAACAATATTTGGTAATTTACAAAAAGATGCAGCAACTAGACAATCAGAAATAGAAAATAACAAACTCTCGTTAGGTGATGTTATAGGTTTATCTACTACGTATGATACAACAACAGATATAGGACCATATACATATGGTGGATTTGGTGTAACAACTCCTACTGCAGCAGAAGCAAGAGAACAATTAGGTAAACCATTACTACAACCTATTGATGCACAGTTTGAATTAGCAAAGATAATAGATGATTTAGAAGCAGGTAGAATAGATGCAAGTCAAGAGTTTGCAGCTAGAACTGCAGCAGCACAAGAGTTTAAAAGAAATTTTATGGTATTTGAGGAGAATTTTTAATGTATAGTCCACAACAACTTTATCAGTTTATAGAATACGCTAAGAATTATCTTGAACTACAAGATGTACAATTTAAAAGTGGGGATAACTTTATAGACCCTAACAACGAAGAAGATGTTACTAAATTAATATCTATTGCATTAGCAGAACATAGGGATGGTGATAAGCCATCAGGTTTTGCACAAAACATACCTGGTGACCAAGGTAGGTCAAGAGGACCATGGCAGATTTATGGAAGCACATGGGAAAGTGTATTGCGTGAGTATGATGTATTTAATTCTTTTGAAGATATTAATGATGCACTAGATGACCCTGGACTTAACGCTATAGCTGCACTTCTTGTTGCACAATATGATGTAGGGGAAAGACAAGGTTTAGATAACTGGACTACAAAAGATATAGCAAGTCAACAAGAGTTTTTAGATGCAGCAAAAGAGTTTGATACACAACTAATAGAAAATCCTGAACGTATACAAAACCCTGATGGAACTATAGAAGAGATACCTGCAGAGCCAACAGCAGCAGGATTTGAGAAAACACAATCACCACAGATATTAGAACAAAGTGCTAAAAGCATAGCCAATATGGCATCAGAATTAAAACTTGCAAGTAAAGGACAGTTACTTAAAAACAAAGAAACATACGTATCTTTTACTGGTAATCAAGTAAGAAGCATGGTTGGTGAAGATATAAACAATATGCATAAGAATTTATTAGCAGGTGTAAATATTGCAGACCTTAGTAACAGAGAAATTGCAGATTTATATGCTAAGAACATACATCCTTATCTGCCATATGATGCTTCGTATAGAGGCATAGATATGCAAGGTAATGGACAAAACATTGTTGATTTATTACAAGGCAAGAATGTAAGTCCTAATGATAGTTTTTATGTACCAGGAGAACAAAAAGTAATTAGTGGTGATGATGTAAACAAAAGAGTTAACTTGCTTAAATCTTATATGTATCAATACTTTTTAAACAAAAAAGAACAAGAACCTTTGTCACAACTTAACAGTGTGTATGAGTATATATTTAGAACTGCACACCCATACATAAAAGTTACAGATGATGTTATGGGTGCGTTAGGCGATACAACAAGTAATAAAAATTTAATCAAAGAAAGTGGTTACAATCCTTTTCCTTCTATGGTTAGTGGTCAAAATGAAGTTAGAAGAAGTGGTTACAATCCTGTGTCATCTGCACAAGAAGCTGCACCTACGTTTTTAAATAACTTAGAAAAAATATTAAGAGTAAAACCACAAGGTAGTAAAGTTCGTAGACCACAAGAGAGGAACGCAGTAAGCGATTTTTTAAATAGATAATGAAAGAAATAATAGAGTTTATAGAAGCTAATCCTGAATACAGTGAGTATCTTGTTGATGGTGAAGTGCAGTGGGAAACACTTGGTATTGATATAGATATAGAACGTAAAGCAATAGATTATGTAAATGATGCAGAACTATTTATATCTGCAGTTTCTCTCGTTGATTTTGTATGAACCTAATTGAATTTACTACACTTGTATTTAATAATTTAGCAACTTACATTGATGATAATACTGATTTAGATTATAACGATTTATCAGATTCACAATTAGAAGCAGTACGTAATCAAATACGTTCTACTATTAGAGAAACAGCAGATAATTATGATAGTAATAATTTTGCTGTAGCAGTAAGAACTAATATAGCTTCAAATTTAGCAGACCTTGCAGAAAATGCAGATATAGATTTGCCTAATAATTTTATAATAGAATTTTCTGATAAATTACAACAAATATCTGATGAACAAATTACACAGTTTTATTTAGTAGATGATGTTGTAGAACAAGCAACAGAAACCACACAAGCAGAACCAGTTGTAGATATGGACACTAGAGTGCAAGAACTTATGGATAACTCATCATCAGTAAGAGAAAAAACTATAAGGCAGATGGTAGATGATATTGCACAAGAAGAAAATCTTACAAACAGAGAAGGGTTATTAAAAAATGTAACAGTAGAAGATTCTATATTTTTTGGAGAAAATAAAAAAATTGTAATAGAAATAGTAAATACTGATACAGAGGTTGACAATATTGTAAATAGAGTTATTGATGGTGTAGAGGGTGATGACTTTGTTGTAGAAGTAGTTACATATGATGATGTAGATTCTGTGCATTTACGTGGTGCAAGACAGTTTGGTGTGCAAGATGTTACAAATAATTTACAACAGAAAGCAGAACAATCTAAAACATCTACACATTACTTTCCTGAAGCAAATGAACAAATGCAAATAAGGTTATCCAGTTTGTTAGAAGATAGAGAAAGAAACATTATATATAGAAGAGGAGAGGTACAAAGAACACAAAATTTATATCGTAATGGTCCAAAAATAACTACAAATCAAACAGGTCATAAAGGTTTTGTTAAACATTTACGTAACAACTTACGTAATAATGAAGTACAAAGCGTATTAGATACATCAAAAATAAAAGCTGTAATGGTTGCAGGTAATAAATCAGGTGGTACTACACAAAATATGTCGCCAATATTTAAGGGTGGTGTTAGTAAATATTTTAAAAAACTTGCAGAAAAACCTGATGGTGAAAGACTAGAAGCATTATCTAAAAAACCTGGATATACATTAGGTTATGTATTTGTATCTCCTGATGGTTATGAACACATAGTATCTTTAGTGCATTCTGATGTGTATAATTTTAGAAATCAAAATAACAATATAAATTATATGAGGAATGCAAGAACTGCAAGTATAACTACAAACTTTTTTACTTTTCATCCACAAGCAGTAGATGGATATTATCCAAATATATTTGATGATAAATTTAGTGGTAAAAAGCTAATGATACAAAGAAAAGTTAATGAGTGGTTTCAAGGTATGTTACATCTTGCAGATTTAGATGGTGTTATATTAGACCAAAGTCCTATTAATGGACAAGTTGCTAACTTGTATCAAAAAGGTGGTTTTATATGGAATGATAATATACACATATATCAAGATAGATTAAGTCCAATGGATGGTGGTGGAGGTATGTTGCGTTTTCCTAGCAACAATAGAGAAGTAGTTGATGGTTGGAAAGCACAATTAAATATAAAACCTGAATGGCAAGTAGTTAACAGTGAAACATTTATAGAAAACACACGTTGGTCTGAACCTAGACAAATAACAATGGTTGCTAAAAAAAGAAAGTATGGTCCAGGAGATTTAAAATATTCTGAAAGACACAAAGCATTAATATCTTTGTCACAAGTTAATTACAACGATTTAACATCTTATCAAATAGAAAGAGTTAATTTTCAAATATTTGAAATAGCAGGTATAAATGGATTTAATACAAGTAAAATACTAGAACATCTTGATGCAAATACAGAAACAGCAAAATATTTATTTGATAGAACACAAGTAGATAGAGTAGTAGATAAAGCACTTAAAACTGTAAATCCTAAATTTCTTGCAGAAACTATTTTAAATTCATCACATATGGAAAATATTACTGGTGTCAATGTAGAACTATTATCTGACCAAGAAAAAGATTTAATAAATTACAAAGACAAAATAACTATAGAAACAGCAGAAGATGGAAATATAAAATCATCAAGTGCATATAAAATATTTGAAACTGCATTAGATGGTGTAAGTCCACAAGTATTAACTGAATTAGAAATAGCAAATGCAGAAGGTCTTGATTTAGAAGATAGGCAAAAAGTTTACAACTTAGGTGAAGAAACTATTGTAACAGAAGATACACCAACACCTGACCGAAGAACACTAGCTAGTAGAGTACAAACAGAAGAAGCTATAAGAAGCTACTCATTTGAAAGTGTTAGACAATTATATAATGAAAATGTAGGCAATTATGAAGGATTTTATGGTCAAATAAGACAAACACTTGCAGATAATCCACAACTTATGAATGATGACTTTGGTTTACATGTAGTAGATTCTGACCACGTAAGCACATACTTAGTAGATGATGATGCATTAGTAGCACCTATACTAGAACAAAGTAATAACAGGTCATTTATTACAGATGAAGCTAGACACATATTTACTAGAAACTTACAAGCACTATTAGAAAAAGAAAATAGTACACTTTTAACTTCAGATATAAACTTTGTTGGTAGTCGTGATGGTATTAATTATATAGAAGTGGGTACTGTATATGAAAGTACATCTATACCATCAAGCACTGCACCTCCAAGATATTTACAAAAAGAATATACAACATACAGTTTAGATAGGTCAAGAGATGGTACAAATATGAGGTTACGTAATGCTTTATCTACTTCTGAACTTCCAACACAGGCAATATCTAATGCATTAGCTTTAATGTTTACAGAGTATGATGTGCCTTTAGATTACCCAAACTTTAGTGGTTTGCTAGATAAAATACATCCATCAGGAACTATAGGTTATCAAATGGGTGTTGTTAATAGTCGTGGTGCAGGTACTGTAAATCGTAGTAGAGGAAATACATCATTTGGTTTTGAGGATTACCAAGTATTAAGAGAAGCAACTACACCTGATGCATTACAAACTACATTAGATGAATTTAGAAATCAACCAAGGCGACCAAGAGTTAGCAACACAGATGTATCACCACAACCTTTTTATACCAAGATGATGTTTGAAGATATTAGAGCAGGTGTAAATAATAACGTAAATGATGTAATTAATTTGTTAAGTGATTTAGTAGATAACAAAACTACTGGTGCATTTAGTTTAAATATTTACAAAGATAGTTATACAAATAAAGTTGGCGAAGTATTTAAAAGACATGGACAACCAATACAATTTCGTGGAGTATCTGCACCAGACCCAATTAATTTTTTTGGTAAAGGTAATCGTTTACCTGATGAAGTATTTATAGGAGATGCAACATTAGTAGCACCACATCAAGATTTTATGAATGGTGTAATACTTGAATCATTAAGAAACCCACAAGTAGATTATGGTAACTTACAACATGTATTAGGAAATCAGGTGATAGACAGTGCAAACAATGGTGAAGTTGTGCGACATTATGATGTAGCAGCAGAAACAGCAGTGCCATTAGTAGAAGATGACAACCTAGCACGTATACGTGCAAACTACAGTTTAGGCACAGACATAGGAGATGGTGGTGCTGACTTTGTCGGTAGTGCATTTAATCCTGATAGAACACCAGTAGGTTCTAAACCTGACCCTATGGCACTACGTAAAATTGCTAGAAGTTTTGCAAAAACAAAGACTGGTAAGACACTAGGACTAGCTTGGAAAACAATAGACATAGGTGAAACATTAATTGCTAAAGGTTTTGCACAAGCACAAAAAGCTGCAGCAGCAGCAGGTGCAGCGACATTAGGTGGTGCAGCAGCGTTTGCAGCAACACTATGGGCAGTGTATGAAGTATCTAACCTTATAATTGCAGCAGGACAACAGATACCTGAACTAAAAAATGTTATAGCAAAAAGAAATGAGATACTTAAAAATGGTGAAGAGTGGGAAAAACAAATTGTAGAAGAAACATTTTGGCAAGACTATGGTCCACAGATAATAGAAGCATTACAACGTGCAGGAGATAGGTCACCATCAGAATTATTATCAGATAAAATATGGAGTTTTACTTTAGATAATTTACGCAGACAATCAGAGGGTGAAGTTTTTGAAGATGCGTTAATAGACACAAGTGAAGATTTAGACATAAGAGATGACATATATCGTGCAAGAGTACCTAACGACTATAAATTAGAGCAAATGCAAAACAACATTGATTATGATAAAGTATTAACAGGATATTACAACAATAGACCTGAAGCTAATGTAATAGCAAATAGGACATTACAACTAGCTAATGATGTTTATAATAGGGATAGATAATGGCAATATTTAAAGAAGGTAGCTTACTACAAACACCTGATGAATTAATCGTAGTAAATAATGAATACTTCGCTGTATATAACTATACAGCTTCTAGTGGTGCAGTAATGCCTTTAGTTGTCACTATTGATTTGCCTGAAAGTTTTGTAGAAGGTGCGTTTGACCAAGCTGTAGAGTATACATTAGATACATTTGCAAGTGAATATGGTTATGCATTTTTTCCAATGTTCAACTTATCTGACTTAAAAGTAGTAGACCCTGAAAATCCTAAGACAGATGTTGATTGGTTATTGGAAAATGTGGAGAACGATTTACAAAAGAAAGCAACAGTATTTGGTAAAAGATGGTATTTAGATGATGAAGTACAACAACTGTTTGCTTATGGTTCTATAACAGGACAAGACATATCACCTTATTTAGAAACACTTAGTTGGTTTAAAGATAGTTCACCTGAACAAAGAAACTTTATACAACTTGTATATACTAATCCAACTGAAGCAGCAAGAATTGTACAAGAAAATTACACTGCACTTAAATTACAAGTAGCACAACTTGGTATATCAGGTGAAGGTGTTGATGATTTAGTTAGACAACTATCATCAGATATTGCACAAGGTAATATAACAACTGCAGAAGCTGCTACCACAATATCTTATCTTATAGACCCATACAGAATGGCTATGGCAGGTGGTATATCTGCATTAAATCAAGATTACACAGGTTATGTAGAAAAAATAAATGCTACACAAAATGGTGTATCAGATGCTAAAAATTTAATTACACAATACTTAGGAGTAGATGCTGCACAGTCTATGACAGATAATGGTGTTGTAGAACAATACGCTGCTATGTTACGTGCAGATGCTTCACAAGGTGAAGGTGTTACAACTAACAGAGATATTATTATTGGACAATTACAAAATGCACATGATAAATTATTTCCTGGATATGCAGGTAGTCAACATCAATTATGGTCTGCACCTTTGTATAGAACATTTCAAACTATAACTGGTAAAAGTGCTTTGTCTAATCAAGATAAGAAAAACGTAGATATAATATCACAAAGTGTTGGTGGAGATATGACATTGTTTGCAGGTGAAATAAGAAAGCAATACGAAAATGACCCTACATATCAAGACCAGGTATTAGGTGCTATGACTGGTGCATTTAAACAAGATGTATCAGGTGTATTTACAGGACAAAGTTTGGTAGGTTAATTATGGAAATGACTACAGAAGAAATAAAAGCGTTACAAAGAGAATTAGGTGTTACTCCTGATGGCATTATTGGACCTAATACTAGAGCAGCAGCAGAAGCAAAAATACAAGGTTCAAGGTCTATTGCAGAAGCACAAGCACAAGCAGAAAAGTTTGGTGATATAACAAACACTGAAGGACTTGTAAGAGGCAGTGATACATCAGTATCAGAACCTGAAGTAGTAGTACCTAAAGAAGGCGATACAAAAACTGAAAATGGTATAAATTACGTATGGAATAATGGGAATTGGGAAGTTGTAACTGATGGTGAAGAAGAAACATTTAAACCATTTATGTTATACAACTCATCAGGTGCAGCAGTATTAGTTAATAGCAAAGAAGAAGAAAATATATTTAGAAGTAATGGATTTACATTAACAGAGCCACCTGCAGGAGAAGGTAGTAAAATAGATACAAGTACCTTAGAAAATTTATTAGGTACATATGCTACACAAGCACAAGTACAAGAAATAGCACAAACAGGACCATCAACGTTTGAACAAGCTAAAGGTTTATATCCTTATTTAGATGACAGATTAATTAGATTATTTTTAAATAAGTATGCAGAATCAGGAAATGAACGTTTAGCTTTAGCAGAAATGAGAGCTGACCCCATTATGAATGACATATATCCTGGAATTAAAAGAGATGATGGTTCTTTAAGAATGACAGAACAAGAATATGTTGCTGCTGTAGATAATATGAAAGCTACAGTAAGAACATACAACTTAAATCCTAACGAGTTTCAAGATGATATTGTTAGTGCAATTAGTGGTGATGTATCTCCATTAGAGTTTAGACAAAGAATGGAAGCAGGATATGAGGGTGTTGTTAATAACATACCACAAGTAAAACAAGCATATTTAGATAACTTTGGTATTGACTTACCTGATGAATCTATATTTGCTATGTTTGTATCACCTAACGTTGCAACAAAAATACTTGAAGGAAACATAAGAGCATCACAAGTTATAGGTGAAGCAGAAGCTGCAGGTTTTGGTAACATAACTGCACAAGTAGGTCAGTCATTAGTAACACAAGGTTTGACACAAGAAGGTGCTAGACAAGGATTTGGACAAGCTGCACTTACATTAGAAGGTCTACAAGGTGCTGCAGCTAGACAAGGTAGAAGAGGACCTACTGCATCAGGATATGTAGAAGCTACACAATTAGGACAAGCAGAAGAGTTAAAGAATTTACAAAATATAACAGCACAAATACAATCTGAAAGTGCTGCAGTGTTAGGTGCTGTTAGAACACAAACAGGTGCTGTAACTGGCTTAGAAGAAGCATAAACACAATATCTAGTATATATACTTGCACAACCACAATATATGGTATAATCAAATCAAGCTGCGTTTGTAAGTCTGCAGGATAATATG
>TARA_R100001463_G_scaffold6227_3_pt1 | contig 18027 bp, 7 predicted proteins | sample TARA_R100001463 | Tara Oceans TARA_R100001463 (sample SAMEA2622242) | marine metagenome | biome: marine biome (ENVO:00000447); feature: deep chlorophyll maximum layer (ENVO:xxxxxxxx); material: "saline water (ENVO:00002010), including plankton (ENVO:xxxxxxxx)" | depth 40 m
AAAAGGATTAGGCGACTCAATAGAAAAAATAACAAAAGCAACGGGAATAAAAAAAGTTGTAGATAAAATCGCGAAAGCAACAGGTAAGGATTGTGGTTGTGATGAAAGAAAAAACACTTTAAATAGATTATTTCCTTATAATAATTAAAAAGAAATTATGATACTTATAGATACAGTATATCAAAAGGTTTTAATGTTTGCTAACAAAGAGCAAAGAGGATATATAACTCCACAAGAGTTTAATTTATATGCTGATCAAGCACAGAAAGAAATATTTGAACAATATTTTTATGACTTAGATAAAGCACTTCTTCTCGCTCGTGGTAATTCTGATGAGTATGCAGATAAAATAAGTAATCTACAAGAAAAAATATCTATATTTGAATCTAAAAATTCTTCTTTCGCTGTACCAGGAAGTCTATCGTCACTAGTATATAGGTTGGGTACAATTACATATGATGGTTGTATAGTAGAGGAGGTTCAGTATCAAGAATATTTATATATGAAAAGAGCTAAATTAATCAAACCAAATAGCTCAATGAAAAATTATGTGTATGTTAAAACAGGTAGTAGAATCGAAACGTATCCAGAAGTAGGTGTAGTTAGTTACACATATATAAGAGCACCTAAAAAACCAAGTTGGGGATATGTCGTGGTAAAAAGCAAAGCAATGTATGACCCAACGAATCCATCAAATAAAAATTTTGAACTACACCAATCAGAAGAAACTGAATTGGTTTATAAAATATTAAAATTTGCTGGTATTTCTATGCAAAGAACGGACTTGACTCAAGCGGCGCAAGGAATGGAAATATCACAAATTCAACAAGAAAAACAATAAAATAAATGGGATTAGTAGACGGCCATCCACAGAGTTATTACAGTGGAACTAGTATAAACAGCAATGATTATATAAATAATTTTGGTAATTATCAATTTGTCTCTTTAAATGATATAATAGACCAATTTATGTTTATTTACGTTGGTGAAGATAAGTTGATACCAAAAGTAAAAAGAGTTGACGTTATTTTTCACGCACAAAGAGCAATGCAAGAATTATCTTTTGATACATTTAAATCTTACAAAGCGCAAGAGTTTATTGTTCCAGCAGCACTTCAAATGCCATTACCACAGGATTATATAAATTACACTAAAATTAGTTGGATTGATGCTTCTGGTATAAAGCACTTAATATATCCAACCTCAAAAACTTCAAATCCATCATCTTACAAAAACCATAACGCGTCTACAAGTAGCGTTGCTCTTCAAAATGCAGACGGTGACTTTGAGTTAAAAGCGGTTGGTACACTTACGAGTTCGTCAAAAGATATTGTATTAGATGGTGATTATAACAATATTATAACTGGAATGAATGTAGTTATTGAAAATCCAGGTATGAATAGCGTGGTTCATAACGTTGTTACAACTAGTGGTATTACTACTATTACAGTGGGTACCGCATGGCCGTTAGATACCGCGAGTAGAGAAATAAAATTCAGGATAGATGGTGGTAAATTAATACCTAAAACAAAAAAAACAGCTAGAATAACAGGTGCTTATACAAGTGGTGAAAAAATTATAACAGCAAGTTCCGCTGCAGAAGCCGCTAAGGTAGAGGTTGGTATGTCTGTTATTGACGATAACCTTGCTCACATCAAAGATCCTAGAGGAGATTGGAATAAGGTTGTAGATGTTCAGGGAGATAAAATAATGATTAACTCTAATTTTACTGCCGATGCAACTTCTACTCAAATAAATTTTATTTCTTATGATTTTGATTCGGAAACTTGGGATAGTTATAAATCAACAACACCATCTGAAAATAATAATAATAATTACGAAGATGATGCTTATTGGCCTATGACTGGTGAAAGATATGGATTAGACCCACAGTATGCGCAAGTTAATGGATCTTATTATATAGATTCTAAAACTGGAAAAATACATTTTAGCTCTAATCTTTCGGGAAAAACTGTGATATTAGATTATATAAGTGATAGTTTAGGTAGTGATACTGAAACACAAGTTCATAAGTTTGCGGAAGAAGCTATGTATAAATGGATAATGCACGCGGTATTGTCGAGCAAAATTAATGTTCCAGAATATCAAGTCGCTAGATTTAAAAAAGAAAAAAGAGCAGCTATAAGGCAAGCAAAATTAAGATTATCAGATTTAAAATTAGAAGAATTAACTCAAATACTTAGAGGTAAGTCTAAGTGGATAAAACACTAATATATGCCAGAAATTAAGCATAATTTTACCGGTGGTAAGATGAACAAGGATCTTGACGAAAGACTTGTTCCAAAGGGAGAATATAGGGACGCAACAAATATTGAAATTTCTACTACTTCAGGAGATGGAGATGTTGGGATAGGAGATTCAGCATTTGGAGGAAATGTTTTTGGTAGCGTCGGTAGTATAACCAACATAACAGGTAACTCAATGGCCTGCAACAATATTGATGTAAATAATTATTTTGACATGCGTACTGCTGGAACTATAGCGGATGAAAAAAATAATTATATATATTGGTTTGCTGGTAGTTCTCAAGTTGATTTCTCTTCTACAACTAATTGGTCTCAAGTAAATTATTTAAAAGATGTAATCTTAAGAAAACCAGTATTAGAAACGCCATATAACACTTCTGATTGTGAATTTGTTTTTGTTGATAATTATGCTTTTTCACAAACAAACAATCTTAACGCTTCTATTACTCAACTAAGTGTTTCACAGGAAGTTGTAGAGGCGTTAGATATTGGTTGGACAGTACAAGGTGTAGAAAGTGGCGGGAATACATCTAATATAGTTAGTATCACAAGTATTGATAATGGTCAAATTAATTGGAGTTATGATTTTCAAGGTAGTAATGTTACTAGTCAATATTATTACCAAGATAATATATATATTCCTCTTGATTCTAGATTTTCTGGTCCGAATTTTGACGCCGAACAATCCACCACGGCGCCAAATGTAATTTATATTCGAACTACAGCATTACAAAATAGTCTTAGTTCTCTTGTGGGTTCTGAAATAGAAATATTACCTTATTCTAGTCAAGCTCCAGTTGTTCCTGCTGGTACAACTATAACGACTGTTACACAAGTCTCTCCACTATATACCAATCTTAATGTTAGTTTGGATATGATTAAACTTGAGTTAAGTAATAATTTGATAACTCTTAATCCAGTATTAGAAAGCACTGATCCTAATAACGAAGTTTGTTTCAACTTAACATGTAGTGGTGGTGGTTTAATAAACAATTATCAGGGAAGTCCTATTGATATTATAGTTAAAGTAACTAGTACTGTTGCAAATACAAATCCAAGTAGTAATTTACTTATAAATCCAGCGTACGTAAATTCTATGAGTAGTTGGTCAACTGGTGATCAAATAGATCCAAATTGGTGGTTTCCTAGTGGTGGCTGTATCAATGATATCCAAACAACTCCAGACCCAATGATTATAATAGATGATTGCTCTGGAAATATACTTACACCATTCTGGTCATCAAGTCAAGCTGCTGATCCAGCATTTTCTTTTACAAACAACCCTATTAATGTTATTTATTTCGATGCACCTTTAGATCTTACTAATAACCCAAATTGTAACTGTGGATACCAAGCGCTAACATTTAGTGGTCCCAAAACATTAGGATTTACAAATGTAGTTAGTGATAACAGTTTAATTAAGAATGAAAGAGGTACGAATAGTCCATTGATTACTGGTATAAATATTATTGATGACATGTTGTTTTGGACAGATAATTTTTCTGAACCTAAAAAAATAAATATACGACGTAGTGTAGAAGGGACAAAACCTGATGGAAGCAAATCTACTAGAATTGTAAATTATTTACAAGGATATGATCCAATAAGTGATAATTATACAGGTCCAATCGCTACAGAGGAATATATTACAGTTATAAAAAAAGCTCCCAAAAACGCAATCAATCTAAATTTATTTAACGGTAGGGATCCAAATTTAACATATGCTGGGATAACAACTACATGTGTAGACCCTGTTAACAACAACAACGTAAATCAATCTTCTATAATAAGACCTTTAGGCGTATATGATTTTTCTAATGTTTCTGTTGGAGGAACTATAAGATTTGAAATAGAAGTTGATATAAATAGTAATGATGACTTTGAATTAGCATGGAAAGAAGGTGACGTGTTATTATTAAAAGAATTTAACGAAGATGGAACTCCTCCTCCAACCCCTTTATTAAACTATAGATTAAGAGGTAGAATAACAAACTGGCAATACAATAGTTTTTCTTCTGTTGCAAATGATCAAGATCCTTCTGCTCCTTATGGTAATATGTGGCCTGATTCCGCTGCTGGTACAGCTCACGTAGAAATCGAAATATTAAATATAATTGGAACACCTCCGCAACCCCCATATGGAGATAGCGTTAATGATTTTACTTTAAATTATGCTGTTGACTTAGAGTTACCAGACAATCCTATATTCGAATTAAAATTCCCTAGATTTTCTTATAGATATAAATATAAAGATGGTGAGTATTCTACATTCGCTCCTTGGTCAGAAATTGCGTTTTTACCTGGAAATTTTATGTTTGAACCTAAAGATGGTTATAACTTAGGAATGGTAAATACAGTTACAGAAATAGAATTACAAGATTTTGTGACTCAAGATTTACCTAAAGATGTTGTTTCAATAGATATATTATACAAAGAAGAAAATTCTAATAATATATATCTTGTAGACACCTTAAGCCAACTTGATGATAATTATATATATAACGGTAAAAATGCTTGGCAAGCAAACGAATACAAGATAACATCAGAGACAATAAAAGCAACAATTGCTCCTAATCAACTTTTAAGACCTTGGGACAACGTTCCTAGAAAAGCGCTAGCGCAAGAAGTTACTGGTAATAGAATAGTATATGGAAATTATACACAAAATATTAATTTAAATACCGGTCATATAAAATACAAACCTAAATTTAATAGTTATTTAACAAATTGGGAGGATTTAAATTCTGGAAATCCAAAAAAATCAATTAAATCACTAAGAGATTATAAGCTTGGAGTTGTTTTTACAGATAAATATGGTAGAGAAACACCTGTTTTAACTAGTGAGTCTGGTGGTTTTAAAGTAAACAAAGAACAATCTATAAATTCTAATAGATTAACGGCTAGTTTACAAGGTCAAGCGCCAGATAATGTTGAGTTTTTTAAATTCTTTATTAAAGAAACGTCTAGTGAATATTATAACTTAGCAATGGATCGTTGGTATGATGCTGAGGATGGTAATATATGGTTAGCATTCCCTTCTTCTGATCGTAATAAACTTGATATTGATACTACTTTGTTTTTAAAGAAGGGAGACGGAAACGATGCTTTAGAAAATCTAGATAAATATAAAATAATAGCTATAGAAAGCGAAGCCCCTAGATTTGTTAAAACAAAAAGAATACGTATTGGAAGTGTTACTCACGATGCTAGTAATATTATTACTCAAGCCACGGGAAATACACCCGCTGTAACCGCACAGGTTTTCGGTACTAGTGGTTCTGACCTTCAAGACGCACCTAGAGTTAATTCTAATAATTTTATACTTGATTATAATGGAGGTCAATTTGGTAAATCAAGCTTATCTCATCTAGACGAAATTGAAGACGATTTGTTTATTAAGTTTGTATCTAGCACAAATAAATCTGGTGAATATAAAATAGCAGAAATAACATCTGATAGAGACGACAATACTTTACCAACCCAATATTATGTAACGCTTGAAAAACCATTAAAAAGTGATATAGATTTTATTTACGATAACGCTAGTAGTCCTAACGAAATAAGTAATGGTGTAAAGATAAGATTTATAAAAGCCAAAGTAGAAAACTCACCTAAATTTGAAGGAAGATTTTTTGTTAAAATATCTAATGATGGTAAAATAAAAGCAAATATAACCAATGAAAATTCTTCTATAGATTATATAGAGACATCTTCAAAAATGGTTTATCTTTTAGGTGATGATAATCCTATTAATAGTGTTTTAAAAGAAGTTTCTTCTAGCGCCGTCATAGAGGACGATGGAACTAATAAAATTACATATAACTATAATGCAAATACTGTTTATCCGGATGGTAATGATAAATTGATACCATTATGGGCTAGAAGAAGTTATTTTGGTAAATTTGAACTTGAGGATGCATATACTGGTGACAGGGGTGATTCTGATCCTTCTGACCAAATTCCAAATGCAATTTCATATCCAGATGGAGTTTGGTTTATAGACAAGTCAATTAGAGAATGGAGTATATGGCCTGCTAATAATACTTATTATTACCCGCATTTATCTACTCAAAGTAGCGTTGGTTATTTAAGTGATATTATGACACATTCTCAATCTGTTGGGAATGGGATACAGCAATGGAGTAATCAAAGTCAATTAAATATAGCGTTTGGTGGTTTTGGAATGAAAAACAAAGATGATGACTGGGGATTATATAATCAAGTTGTATCACAATCAACTCTTTATCCTCAATGGTCACTTAAAGATAATAAAATAGAAACTTTTTTTGGAATTGGAGAAGATAATCCTGAATACAACGATGGTTTAACAACTGATTTTGTAAGCAGAATGAATCCAAGTTTTAATTTTAGATGGGAAGACGACCCTTCTGAAACTGTTTATACAGTTATTGAAGATGTTAATAGATTTCATGGTTTAAGATGGCCAAACAGTGACGATCCTGGAGAAATAATAGGAGGTAAATATAGAAGACACAAAAAATTTGTAGCATGTCCTTCTAGTTATCATAAATCTTGGGGTCTTAGAGTTCAACCAAAAATGGAGTGGGATCCATCGGTTCCCGCAGGTACACCAATACCAAATGGGTTGAAAATAGGAAAAGAAATTACAACTATAGATTGTAGTGTAACAAATGGTAGCAATACAATAACTGTTAATGATACGAATGATTTAGATTTTGTAAAAATAGGAATGACAATATATGATAGTGGTACGCCTGCTAACATAAAAACTAATAATAAAAATATTGGAGCTACAATTATATCTATTAACTATGATAATGGTGAAGTTTTATTAGATGAACCTTTTCTAGGAACTACCACTACCAGTGACAGTTTAGATTTTGGTTATACTATACGTGCTATTAGCAGTGATTTTACAGACATGAAAGATATTTATGTAATTGTTGATAATATAGAGGGCGCATGTGAACAATGGGGAGGTAGATATAAGTTGAAAAAAGGAATGGCGTTACATTTTTACAATATAGACAGCACCGCCAAAAACCCAACAAATATAATTATTAAAAGTATAACAAAAGAAAATTTTGGTTGGAAAATACGTTTAACGGGTTATACACAGATTTTTAAACCAGCAACTGATTTTCCAGGGGGTACAGCTTTTGCCGAGGGAGAAAGAATATATTTTAGACAATTTGGGATGAACTCAGCGAGTAATTGGACAGAAGAAAATACTGATACCATGCAAGATCGTTGGGACGTTGATCAGGCTGGTATAGGTGCTGTTGGTTATAAATTAACAATGCTAGAAGCCGTAGAAGAATATGATGACGGGGGAGTGTTACCCGAAAATCCATTTATATGGGAAACAGAACCTAAGAAAAGTGAAGGTTTAGATCTTTATTACGAGATAAGTGAAAATAATGCTTTATTTTTAAATGCAAAAACCATACAAACAGCTTTACCATTGGGATCTATAGTGACACATGGTACAACAGGTTGGACTAGTAGTATTTTAAATAATAATTTTCAACAAGACAATATTGTAGAAGTAGATACTATAAATAGTGATATTGATGTTGGTGACATGTTAACCGTAACAAAGGCTAATGGAATAGAATTTGATATAAAAATCACGGATATCGACGCTACTAACAATTTAATAACTATTAATCGAAATCTATATAATAGTGATTATAAATTAAATTGGTTCAATTGTTTTTCTTTTGGAAACGGTGTAGAGTCTAATAGAATTAGAGATAACTTTAATTTACCGTATATATTCAATGGAGTTAAAGTTTCGGCAACTTTAGCCGAGGAATATCAAGAAGAACATAGAAGATCAGGATTAATATATTCTGGTATATATAATTCAACTAGCAGCGTAAATAATTTAAATCAATTTATACAAGCTGAAAAAATAACTAAAGATTTAAACCCTACGTACGGTAGTATACAAAAATTACATTCAAGATCTTCAGCTGATGGCGATCTTATAGCGTTGTGTGAAGATAGAGTTTTAAAGATTTTAGCTAACAAAGATGCTTTATATAACGCTGATGGAAATGTTAATTTAGTATCTACAGATAATGTTTTAGGACAAGCGGTACCATACTCTGGTGAATACGGTATATCTAAAGACCCAGCATCATTCGCTTCTCAAGCTTATAGATGTTATTTTTCAGATATTAGTAGAAAGAAGATATTAAGATTATCAAAAGATGGTTTAACACCAATATCTGATTATGGTATGAAAAAATATTGGAATCATGTAATTGATACAGGAGAGGTTGGTAATTTAGTTGGAAGTTATAACAAAGCAAAAGATGAATATAATATTAATCCTCACGGGGTTCTTAGTAATCACATAACTACAGTAACCTATAGAGAGGATGTAAAAGGATGGCCAAGCTTTAAAACTTATAGTCCTGAGGCTGGCGTTAGTTGTAATGGTAATTATTTTACATTTAAAGAAGGAATACCCTGGGTACATAAATCAAGTTCTCCTAGAAACACTTTTTACAATAGATTCCAACCGTCAAGTTTTACCGCTATTTTAAATGATGCGCCTGGTAGTATTAAAACCTTTCATACTTTAAATTATGAAGGATCACAATCTCGAGTAAAACAACTATTAACATATAATACTTTTATTCCTGGAACAAATGTAACTAACGCCAACCATGTTAACGATAATCATTATAATTTAGAAAATAAAGAAGGTTGGTATGTTAGGACTATTAAAACAGACAAAGAAGAAGGTAGTATAACGGAGTTCGTAGAAAAAGAAGGTAAATGGTTTAACTATATACACGGTAAAACAGGAAGCATTATTTCTGCCGCTGATAATACTGTTTCAGCTGGTTTTGACAATGCAGATAGTTCTTTTCAGGGTTTAGGAAAAGTTTCTGGTAGAGTAATATTTAACAGTGTATATGGTTGCACGGATCCAACTGCGTTTAATTATAATAACATAGCTGCTTTCGATGATGGTAGTTGTATTGATGTTATTCCTGGATGTACAGATCCAGGCGCTGATAACCATTGTCAAAACAACTGTAATACTGATGATAATAGTTGTGTTTATTACGGGTGTATAGATCCAAATGCTTTTAACTATGATGCTGATGCGAATACGGATGATGGTTCTTGTATTCCATTTGTATATGGTTGTATGGATGATCTTCAAGATACCATTCCTGGTACGACTACGTTGTATTATGTATATAGCAATTATGATCCTAGCGTAAATACGGATAATGGTTCTTGTCAATTAGCTGTGTTAGGATGTACACAGTCTGATCAATATAATTTCAATCCTAGCGCTACTTTTGATGATGGTTCTTGTGTGCCTTTCGTTTATGGGTGTATGGATGTTAATGCATCTAATTATTGGGCAATTGGTGGTGCTACTGTACCTGTTGTAAACACGCCTTGCAACGAGGATAACGACGGCGCTGGTAACAACGAATGTTGTGTATATGGTGGGTGTAATGCACTTGGAGCCGTTAACTACAACTCTAATGACGTAGCTGATGACGATTGTGAATGGTGTAATCCAGTTGAAACACCTATTGCAATTTCAGGCGCCATTCATCCAACCCAAGGACACGGTTTGATACAAGTTAATTGGAGTCTTCCAACTATATCAAACCAACCTGGAACAGTCCTTAGTTATACAAAAACAATATTAGAATACGTAGAGTGGGAAATGCCTGCAGACCTACCAATTGGAAGTTGGACTACCGTGACTATTAATGACCCAGCAGTAACTTTTTACTCGGTATTCGGTTTAAATGATGACACGCTATATAAAGTTAGAATCCAAATGGTATGTGATCAAAACAGTTCAGATATGGTATATACTTCTGCTGAAGATATACCAGAAGCTATTGGTGGTTGTACAGATTCAGCAGCGCTAAACGAATGTTCTGGTTGTAACTATAATGATGGTAGTTGTATATATCCTATTTTAGGTTGTACGGATCCTGCCGCTATTAATACGTGTACAAATAATTGTAATACCGATGATAATTCTTGTGTATATGAAATTTTAGGTTGTACGGATCCTAATGCTACTAATCCATGTACAAATAATTGTAATACCGATGATGGAAGTTGTATTTATCCGCCAACAAATGATTATACTTATGGTTGTACTGATGTACAGGGTGATTTTAATTGCAGTGGTACGTTTGATTTTTATGACAGGTACTTATTAAGAGTGTTTTGGTTGGAAAGCTTTGCTGATTTACCAAATAATTATAATATTCAAATAAATTACACGGATAGTGTTGTCGATTCTTTTGATAACGCGGCACTATCGCACTCACTTAATGGCCAAAGTCATTATTCTATTCCTAGCAATGTACTCGGTCTTGGTTATAATAGCGCCTCACCACCAGCTATGGCAGAGCCGGAAAATACAAATATAAGTTTAGAGTTAGAAGAGATAGATAATACTGATATTAATAAAGTAAAAAATCACGATTTTTCAGATTCTTTAATAACAATACCTGCTAATGACCCTCATGGAAATGGTGGTGAAGATGGTTTTCCACATTGGCAAAGAGGTGTTGGACCTGATCCAGCTCTTGGTGATCATAATAGTACTGACCCAAATAATGAAATTGGATTAAAAATGTGTCATGATTGCGGACAAGTTGATGCTAATGGCCACCCAAATGTTTGGGTAAACCAAGGTCACGGCGAGTTCAACGAATCCGGGCCTATGTTTGATGGTTTTACACAAATTCCTCAAGTAGCACATTTTGTTGAAGATACAAGATATAAATTAACTATTCACGGTACTTATGGTAGAAAATTAAAATACAGAACTGGTTATAATGATGACGATGGGACAGGAGCAAATGCAAACGGAGCATGTAATGGTAACGCTGGATCAAGTCATACTTGGAGCGGGGGAAGTTATCAAGAAATTACACTACCAGCTCAAATTATTTTAGATACAACATCTGTAGCTAATGGTGGTGTTGGTGTTAATGCTTGTGGTCATAATAGAATACAGCTTATGTCTACTACTGATTCTAGTTTACCTGCTGGAACAGAACAAGCTGCTTGGATATATAACGTGTCGGTTGAAGAAATTCTTCCAAACACAGGTGGTGACGTTAACAAAACATATAGATTGTACGCTAAGTCTAGTGTGGCAACTAGTAGTATGGATTCGGTTTTAGCATCGTTTGGAGATTCAGCTAACCCGTACGTAATACAAACTGATACTAGTTTTTGGCAAGGAAGTGTTGGTGGAGTTGGTGCCGATGCTCAGTGGGATGTTAATACCGCTGCATTACAATTCTTCCCTGATCTGCAGTATGACACTTGGTTTACTTTGGGCGATGCTCAACAAACTAGTTATAATGAGCCTTCAGAAACAGCAGGTGGAAATACTATGACCGTCACCAGCAACAGATTCGCAATGGAAAGATTTACTACATATCAAGGCGTTGATTATCCAAAACCCGAAGGATTAATACATAAAATTACTGATAGTAGTTCTAATTTTGATAGTGATGATAGATTTTTATTAGCTCAACTTTCTACTTCTGGATCTGTATCTGGAACAATAAACTTAAAAGGATCCTCTTCTTACAACAATCCTGATCCAACTATTCCAGCGGTATACACTTTCTGGCAAAACAATCAAATGGTAATACCAGCACCGTTAAATGATTTAAGTAATTTAAATTCTATGTATGGTTGTACTGATCCTGGTGACACAAATTACAGCGCTAACGCTATTTACAACGTCGCAGATGATTGTATTGATTAGTATTTAATAAAAATAATTTTTAGATTAACTAAATAACATTAAAATATGAGATCTATAACACTTCCTATTCAATCCATCAACACTAGCCTTCAAGTTGGAGATTTAGTGTATTACGTGTTCACTCAGCAAGTTTGGGATAATTCAAATGCTGCTTATACTAACACGTGGCAAGACGTGGATCCAGTTAGAAAACTTGGTGTTGTCGTGGCGATACTTGAAGGCGCTATACGTGTTATATATGATGATAGTATTATACCTCAAAGCCAAGTACCAAGTGAAAATAGTTTTCTTATGTTTGAAAAAAATAAAGTAGTTAATTCAGCTAGCTTAAAAGGATATTATGCTGAAGTGAATTTTATAAATTATTCTCAAGAGAAAATTGAATTGTTCTCTATTGGTTCAGAGATTTCAGAAAGTAGTAAATAAATAAATAAATTATGGCAAACGGATACAAAAGCTCGTCAAGCTCACTAAACTCTGTAAAACGAAGCACTACTAATGCTCGAGGACAAGTGGCACCACCCGGTTTTCACTACATGCCGGATGGTAGTTTAATGTCTGACGCTGAACACAATAGATTGTATAGCGGAAGTTCAGTTAGTGATAAAATTTTAAAAAGTTTTAATTTAGATTTATCTGATTTACCCGCTTCTCAAGAAGGTAGATCATTTGATATAATTGGTAGTAAAGGTTCTGAATTTGTTTTAGAAATAAAAAACGAAGATAATTATTATTATAATTTTTCAACAAAATCTTTTCAATCTACGCCATATAAGCTAGAAGACTCTATTAAATCAAACAAATATTCTGGTGTTGTAATGTTTCCAACAGTAACTGATGATGATCAATATGATTTTTATTTATACGCAAAACCAGGTACAAAGCATGTTGAGCACAAGGAGGTTAGGTTTGAAGATGGTAGTGTTGATATAAACTCGTCTGTAGGTTCAAGTTCTTTGATGTTGAGAAAAGTTATATATCAATACACGGATTTAACACTAACTATAGCAGCTAACTCACCTACACCCGTGACAGATTTAATAAAATCATCTACAAGAGTTGATGACACAATAACAGTTTCTAGGGGTAGAAATAGTGGAGTTGTTCCTTTTAAAATATCTTGTGAAGTAAATAATGCCGCAAAGACCTATCAAGTAGTTAGACAACCAATTGAAAGAGATTTGAGTATTGAGCAAACTTTAACCGTAGGTAGTGCTCCAGAATTATTACCAGGTGAAAATGAGTATCCAGCTGTAACCGAAACAGCGCAAGTGCAAATAGGTGGTATTAGTAGCAGCGCGACTATAATCTTAAGAACCCCAGTTCCAGATATTACCGTTGGTGATATGTGGACTTCTGATGGTGCTATGCCTATAGCAACTCAATTTGTTCAAAGTGTTACTGTAGATGGAAATGGGGATGTAACTCAGTTTGTGACTAACACAGCAGCTAACCACGCTGGTTCTGCTAATTTAACTTTCTACGCGAGAAAAAATTTCCAATGGCCAGTTAGTGATATCAATAATATTAGTGTTGGTATGGATGTCACCTCTAATGTTAACCTCGAGAGTAACACTCAAGTATCTAACTACACAGACGTGTTGACAGTACTTGAAAATACAGAAAAAGAACAAAGCATTGTAAAACACAAAGCGTTTTTTAAAAATACTAAAGGTGTAAAACCAACGGTGACCAAAGGAGTAATAACAACTCAAACCGGAAACATAGTGTTTAATAAACAAACTAAATTAGCGTTAGCTAGTGGATCTATAACAATCGTGGCACATGGTATTGATCAGATGCACAAACTATCTGGATATAAATTTAGAATTACAGACCTTAAGGTTAGATTAGCACCAGTATCGACAACAACAACAGCAGCGGTTGTTAATAGTACTAGTGTACCAGTTGCTTCTAGGAATGGTATATTAGATAATGTTAGTATTGTTAGTGGTATAGGTATCGATCCTGTTAAAGCTAATCCAAAAGTAGCTAGTGGCGCTGGTGCTGTGAGTGGATCTGGAACTATAGTTTTAGATATAGCACAAACTTTAGAAAACGGTGCAACGTTAAATATTGATAAATCTGGACAAAAAGCAACTGTAACTGGTAATATTGAAGTACTAAAGGCGGGTACAGGAGCACAAACATTAAAAATAAACATGGAAAATTTACTTTCCATTACATAAAAGTAAAAAAGCAGTGAAAACTGTAATAATAAATAGATAAAATATAATTATGACAATAGATTTAATTAAAGAATTTTTATTTGGTACTGACAGTGCTAGTATACAGTACGCATACATAGGCCTTTTAGGTGCTGTTAGTGGTTTAGCTCAATTAGCCTCGGGTATTGATTGGGGTGGTAAAAGAGCGAGAAGATTATCTAACGCTAGAGCAGCATATAATAAACAAAAATCTATATATAAAGGGCTAGATACTAGTGTTCAAAATACATTTGAAAACTTAGAAAATCAATACGAAGGTATGGAAAACACCTTTGAAGATCTGACGGTTAACCAACAACAGGCTCAATTTGAAAAACAAATGTTTCAACAACAGCAAGCAAGTATGATGCAAAATTTATCTGGAGCGGCTGGAGGTAGTGGTATAGCTGGTTTAGCTCAAGTTATGGCGAACCAAACTCAAACTCAAGCACAAAGAGCGTCTGCCTCAATAGCACAACAAGAGGCTAGAAACCAAATGTTAGCGGCTCAGCAAGCGGCTAAAATAGATCAAATGCAAGCTGGTGAAGCATCAAGGTTACAACAGTTAGAAGCTAAAGGCGCTTATGAATCGCAGTTAACCTCAATGCAGATGGAGCAAAGTAAACAAAGCACGTTATTAGGTATGGAAGCACAAGGACTAACCGCCGCGCAACAAGCCGACATGCAAGGAAAACAAATGATGACGCAAGGAGCAATGGGATTGTTAGGTGGTCTCGCTGGTGGAATGAAAGGTGGTAAGTTTAATTGGGATCAGTTTCTTAAGGGACAATAAATAAATATAAAATATGGCACAATTTGGAAAAGCAGACGTAGGTTTAATCAAAGCAACAGCAAGCGCTGAGGCGTCAAAATATATGGATCCAAACCTAGCTATTGGTGGAATTATAGCTGGAACCATAGATAAGCAAATAAGTAATTTTAAACAAAATCAACAAGCGGCTAATGATACCGCAAAACAGTTTGAAAAAGATTTTGATAAAGCTTACAAAATGCCTGAAAAAGGTGTCCCAGCAGATATGATGGGTGTTTTAAACGAAGAGTTAATGAAACACAAGCAGGTTTATGCAAATTCTTATGGCAACAGTACAGAAGCAAAAGTTACTAGAGCAAAATCAATTAGCGATTGGGAGACGTACGTAGGTTCTTTTCAAGACATGGTTGCTAATAGAAGAGCTAGTCAAAATTCAAAAATCCATCCAGCCGGGTGGGATCCACAATCACACGCTATAGCAGCGCAAATTAATAATGGCGGAGATGATGTTGTGTATAGCACTAGAACAGTTGGTGGTCAACCACAAGCCTATATGGCTGTAAGTAAGGTTGGTGAAAAACCAGTTTGGCAAGAAAATGAAACGGTTAATAAAAGAATTAAAGAGTTACAAAGTTTACCACAAGGAGCTATGTCAAACCAGCTTAATAGCGAGTTAAATAGTTTGTTGAGCCAAAAACAACAAGATATGGATAAATTTGACAAAAAGCTTAAAAATTGGAATGATCTTAGTAGTGAAAGACATTTTGTAACGGATCCAAATAGTGGAGAACAAACTTATAACCCAGCGAGATACCATGTTTATGGTCCTAATGATTTTCCAATGTATGGAAATGTTGATAAAATAGATGCTGCCGTGCTTGAGACTTATGGTAAAGGAATGTTTGGTTTAACTAGTGATAGTGATTTTGAAAGACCAATAAGTGTAGCAAGTGAAAAAAGTAAATTAAAAGAAATTATAGCAAAAGAAGCGGATACTTATGACGAGAGAATGCACTTACTTTTCTCTGATCCAAGTGAAGATTATGGAGAAGTAAACATAGGAACAGAAGACAATCCAAATATAGTAAACAATACGTTCGCAAACATGTTTATCCACGAGGCAGCAAAAACTACTGATGGGCAAATATTAAATTCTACAGAAACTTCTTCAGCTACTAATATGAACGATATGTACAAGGATGCTAATGGTAATCCACTTGTGCTTGAGCAAAAGGTTGGTGACCAAACCGTGTTTTATGAATACGGTGGTAGAAACTGGTTGGCTTTACCTGAAGAACAAAGAGAAGAAATGTTAGAAAGGCATTTAAGAGGTTATGATAGTGATGGTAATCATGATCCTGATGGAAATACAGATTGGGCTTTAGACAAGTACGCAGCGTTTATGGCTAATGTTAAAAAAGAACATAAAGAATTATTAAAAAGAAATCATTTTGAATCTACAAATAGATATTTTAATAACGGTACAGGTGGTAATACTCATTTTAATAAAACGAGTGATGCTATGATGGCGAAAAGAGAGGCTTATAATACAACTATGTTAGACATTGCTTTTCCAGAAAGTATGCTTGATAGTCCTAATTTAGAAAATGATCTTGAAAAAGGTGGTAGAATAGCAGAAGCTTTAAAAACTGAATTTAAAAACGCTGGTGTTAACAAAATAGAAGATCAAAATTTAGATTGGGATTTTAAGAAAAACGGTAAATTAGAATTAAATTTACAATTAGAAGGAGAAGATTCTGAGAACTATGAGTTTGATTTTACTGGCGCCAATGCTAGAGAAGAATATTTGAGATTGAAAAATGTTTTAAAAGAAATAAGATTATCTGCTGATTTATTAGAAGGTAATAAAATCCCAAATGATATTAACGAATGGGGTGAGATAAAAAGTAGAACTGAAATTTATTTTCCAACCATAATGGAAGATTCACCTTCTAGTGAAAATGTACAAGAAGGACTAGATAACTTTGATCCTTTAGCGAACGTACCGTTTAATAATCAATAAATTTAATAAAATAATACATGGCGATACCAAAAACAAGTAAAAATTCACCGTTTTATCATGGAAGTAAAGATTATGAAATAGGGTCTGGCTTAGCCTCGTTTAATAATAATCCTGGTAATATAATGTATTATCAAGTGCACACAACAGGACCTAAACAAGGTCAGATTATAATGAAGGGCGGTAAACCTAAGATTTCTGGTTATGCTCAAAATCTTATAGACAAAGGTTTTAAAATAGAACCTGGTGCTGCTAATAATCATGGTGTTTTTATTAAGTTTGAAAATCCAGCAGATGGATTACGAGCGAAATCTATGTGGTGGAACACTGTTAAAGACTGGCAAGCGTATAAAGGTAAAACTTTAGACGAAGCTTTACTTGCTTATAGTGGTGGTGGTTATGATTCTAAAAATTATTATAAAAATGGAAAAGCTACTGGTAGTTCGCCAATGGCTGATTTAAATCTTAATGGCAATAAATTACTTTCAGATTATTCTACTACGGAGTTAGATAGTATATCAGTAAGTCAATTAGCTACTGAAGACAGTACTAATTATAAGAAATTAAAAGAACAAGGTTTAATATCCTATGATCAGCAAACTGGTTTTTCTTTTATTAATGTAAAAGATGATAAAAAAGATGATGTATCGCCAACACCAATACAAGAACCAATATCGTTAGAATCGTCTATAACTTCACCACAAGTAGTTACCCCTGAAATAATAGATCCTGCAGAACCAGTAGTACCTGGTTTACCAACCAAAGACGAGTGGATAAGCAATAAAGTAAAAAAAGAACAACAAGAAAAAACAGATCTTGAAAATAATAAGAAACAAGTAGATGACACTGGCAACACTATTGATGATGAGATTGAAGAAGTTGAACAAGAAGACAAGAAGTTAGAAGTAATTTCAGAACCAATAGAAGAAGTTATTGAAGAACCAATAGAAGAAGTTATTGAAGAACCTGTGGAAGAAGTTATTGAAGAA
>TARA_R100001463_G_scaffold1206_3_pt1 | contig 17981 bp, 25 predicted proteins | sample TARA_R100001463 | Tara Oceans TARA_R100001463 (sample SAMEA2622242) | marine metagenome | biome: marine biome (ENVO:00000447); feature: deep chlorophyll maximum layer (ENVO:xxxxxxxx); material: "saline water (ENVO:00002010), including plankton (ENVO:xxxxxxxx)" | depth 40 m
ACCTGTCCTGTGCTAGAGACACCTATGATTGCAGCGTCTGGGTCAGCGTCAACCGTTCCAGCAGCACCTGTACCCACAACACCCGTAACAGGAGCGTTGATACTGAGAAGAATCGTAGGCGAACCTAGCGTTCCTGTGCCCTCAACACCTGTAACCGGCAGTGTGTTGCTACTTATCGTGGATACTGTGCCTACAGATCCAGTAGCTTCAACACCTGAAGGTGCGCCGGTTGCGCCACCAGTTGCGGTGCCAGTGTTTGATGATCCAGTGCCCTCTACCCCAGTAACTCCTTGAACAATGCTCAAAGAGAAAGAAGGTGTCCCTATCTGCCCTGTACCCACAACACCTGTGACGGGGAGGGTGTTGCTAGATATTGTGGATACAGAACCGGTAGAACCAGTGGCTGATACTCCCGTTACAGGGACAGTTGCTCCTAACGCAACAGAGACAGACCCTACAGATGCCGTTCCTTCAACACCCGTTACAGCTAGGGTGTTATTAGTAACCGTTGAGGCAGCAGTGACCGCGCCAGTAGCAGATACGCCACTAACCGTTACGGGGAGAGAAGTGCCCCAAGCACCGTCTCCCCAGCCACCTCTACCCCAGCCGGTTATATCTGTCATGCACTAGGCAATTCGGATAATGGCGTTAGACGCATCCGCAGTAGGGAACTGAATAGTGAAATCACCTGCTGTTGAGGTCTTATCGCCACCGAAGTCCAATGCACAGACAGCGGGATCGCCTGATGCGGAATCATTGAAGATAAGTGCGCCTCTCGCCGTGACTGTCGCATTCGAGAACGTAAGGTCGGAGAAGTCTGTCAACGCAGTCGTGCCTGACGAAGACGGATCTACGCGAGTCAGAGCCGCGCCCTTTGCGGTGTAGTTTGTGCCCGACACTTCGTTAGATGTCGTGTATGCGGTGGTGCCTGCGCCCAGAGAAGCACTGCTTGTATACAGCGCCAAGTTAAACGTACTTCCACCAGAGTTCTTAAAGTTGTGTACCGCTTCCAAAAGCTCTTTCTTGAAAGACGTACACATTGCAGTCGTGATAGCCATTATAGACTCCTTATGATGTTCGCCATATCAGCATGGCCTTGGTTTTCAAATTCTGCGGCAAGAGTAACTCTGTCACTACGAATCGCTTCTTTGATATAGAATAAGACCGTCGCCCTGACAGCCCTTTTGAATTCGTTTGCCTGTTCTGCGATTACAGGATGGCAGTTTCCACCTACGCTCACAATTCTGTCCGCTGCGGACTCTGCCCAGAAGTCGGGATCATGCCCTTTATGCTCTGTAGTAGATACTAAAACATTGCCAATTTCTGATTGTGGAGCTTCAAAAAACATTTAGATACCTATTGAACCGTCAACCTTGTTTGCCCAGAACGATACGTATCAGAGCGCAACTTACCGTCGCCTAGTATCTTCAACAACGCTACGGCACTAGCATACATTTTTTCGTACAGCGCGATCATGTCTGGCTCACCCTTCATAAAGCGTATGGCCTCTACTAGAGTGCCGTTTAGCAGCGCAGAATCAAACTCTTCTCCAAGCCAAGTAGTGCCTGCTACAACAATAGATTGTGGGTAATACCCGTAATGAAGCTGTGTCGTAAACCCAGAATTAGGCGTTGGCCCTAATAAAATCGTGTCGTTATCAAACAACGCATAATGCTTAGGCGTTCCCGTAGAAGAAGAGCTGGGATACGCCTCACGTATGAAGTTAACGTCTTTGTTGAGCAAAAACGTAAAATTACCGCTGCCGTCTACAACTGCAAGGCTATAGACATACAAGAAATCTGATGGAGTAGACAGATACTCATTGCTAGAAGTCATAACACCGCTCACATTCTTACGTAGCGCGGGTATCTGCACAGTGTTGTATATCTTCTGTTCCGCCTGTTCTGTAAACAAAGCAAGCTGGTCATCCGTAAAAGAAGTTTCACAGATGTCCTGAACATTTGTTTTTAGCTCGGTGTAGTTCATGTTTTACGCCATAGGGCCACGGGCCATCGTGCCTTTGGTTGCAGCGCCGGTACCGCGTACCTTGATTCCAGTAGTCTTAACACCAGACATGTCTGGCTTAGGAGCTTCTTTTACTGGCTTAACATTACTAGTCTTTTTCATAAACACCTCTAGGTTGTTGTTACTGTTACCGTGCCTACCTGACCAGTTGCTACTAAGTCGTTAGGAGTTAGGTCAAATGGGTCACTACCTGCGCCAACAGGATTCCATCCCCACTGTATCTGCCTACTACTTGTAACCCCTGCCGCACCTAAACTCCTATCAGGCCGAGGGTCTTTTATAGCTTGCGGATCGTGTACTGGAACTTCACCTAGTTTGAGCTGCGGGTGATCTGGACTCCAACACTCAGGACATGCTTTTAAGTTAGTGTCCTGCCCTTTTCGTATTAAGTTCTTTAGCTCTCGTAGTCTATACTGAAACCCACAGATGTCACACTCTGCTATAGCACGTTTAGTGGAAGCGTACCGATTGCCCATTGTTAGATTCTACCAACACGAGGTACGAAACGAGCAGCCGTTTTGTCTCTATCTTCCCCAGCAGCCAACATAAACTGCTCTTCGTAAACGTCTTTTAACATGGGTATGCGCGGCATAAGCTCTGGATCTTTCATGGCTATGTGGTACGCCAGCCCCGATACTAGACAGGGCAAGAAACGGAAGTTCATGTCCGCAGTCTCTACGCCAGTGCCCGCGTCTTGAATACGGCGCATACGATAATACTTAAATACGTACTCGTTACTCTTATCAGGTACAGGCCATACGTTGATCTTAGGGTTATCTCTAAGACGTTCTACGTAAACCTGAATCGGTCTACCTTCTGTTAACTTGTTAGGTATGGATGCGTATGTGCTGACACTAATACGGCTTATGGTCAGATCAGACTGCGTAGTGGTGCTCCCACTGCCCGTGCGTATAACTTGTTCCAGCAGGTCTATAGTGTCGGCGGGTAGATCGTATTGCCCTGTACCTTCGACCATATCGACAGTGCCTTCGTCAATAGTCCACAGGTTAATGCCTCGGTTCTGCCACTCAATGGTCATCAGGTTCATAGAGCGTCTGGCGGTACGTAGGTCATACCCAGAACGCATTTCACGACCTGCACGCTCCCACGCCTCTTCAGCGATCTCCGTGAAGTCCATATCAAATGCAGTTGTTCCAGATGTAGCCATTGTATGTTCCTATACGTACAGGGTCTTTTTACGCCTGTTATTCATTACTGCACCGCAACCTCTGTGGTTTGCGCGTATCTGACCACCGGCCTTTGCCGTTCTAACCTTGGCTTTAGGGGTATTAGACACCACCTGCTGCCCCCTAGAACCAGCCTTTTTCTTCTTACGTGCTGTAGTAGCACGTTCAGACTGACTCAGTGACTGCGCCTTAGCTTTGGGTAAACAGCGATCTGGGTTCTTTTTGTTCTTTGACGTGCCGCATGGCCCTTTGATCTTGCCATCGGTGCCGATACGAACCCACTGCTGGTCACGCCACTGTTTAAGCTGTCCCATTACTTACTCTTCTTCTTGCTGCCCTTAGCATAGTTAGGGTCTTTGCAATACTTAGAAGCCGCCATGTTTGCGTAAGCAGACGGGTAGGTATCAAACGTGCGCTTTGCCCACGCCTTACCTTTCGGGCAGATCTTGCCGCCCGACTTCACCTTACCGCCTGACTTATAGTAGTGTCTCATCGCATCTTCGCTGGACGTACGCCCTTACGAGCAATACCGGCACCGCGAACCTTCTGCTTCTTCTTACCACCAGCAGCGCCACCTTTAGCGTAACCTTTGGTCTTCATCATGCCGCCTTTAGCCATGAAGCCCATCTTGTTGCGTACTTTTTCAGGTAGCTTTTTGAGTCCCGTATTGCCTTCTGGGGCTTTCTTCAGTGGGCCACCGCCAGCACTCATGCCTTTGGCTTTCATCTTGCCGCCAGCACTGTAACCTTTGGACTTCATCTTGCCGCCAGCACTGTAACCTTTGGACTTCATCTTGCCGCCAGCTTTGTAGCCTTTGGCTTTCATCTTGCCACCAGCTTTCATGCCCTTGGCTTTCATTTTCGACTTCATCATGCCGCCCCTCATCACTTTCTTACGTGGGTCTTTTTTGTTGGGTACTTTATCCACTCCAGACTTCTTAGGTGGACGCTTGCCTTCACGATCCATAAAGTTTAGGTACTGACGCAAAGTCATACCCGTCTCTTTTAGCTGTTCACGAGTTACGTTAGCACGCTTGTCTCGGCCTTCACCGACATTACGCCCGCCTTTACCAGTCACCGTGCCGCGTAATGGACGTGGTGGCTTCTTAGCTGTTGGCTTCGCAGGAGCCTCTGCTTTAGGTGGGCGTGGCGCAGTTGTAGGCGCTTTTTGTGGCTTTGCAGGGCGAGTAGGCTTTGGTGTAGCCGCATTAGCCAAGCTGATAGCAGAAGGGCGCTTAGGCATTGGGCGGTCTTTCTTGACCATAGCCATGTTAGCTGCACGTTCTGCGTCCATAGGAGCTTGTCGCTTGTTACGTTGCCCACCTACAGCCGTTGTACTAGCTGTACGACCTCTACGCGCTTTAGACTCACTACGCATCTGCGCGGCTCTCGCACGTTTCTTAGCTTCTTCAGCTTTTCTCTGGGTCATTGTCATAGGCTTATCATCGTCTTTCTTTTTACGACCTAACAAACCACCTAGAAACATCTTCTTCGGCTTCATGCCCTACTCCTCATCCGCGTACAGATTATCAAACACTTGATTCACGTCCAGCGTGTAGTCCAGATCAGACTTGCTGTAGTGAATGTGTTGGGAAGGACGAAAATCTGGTGCGCCCTCTCCCGTTTCAAACCAAGCGGGATGTGTCACCCGCACCCTATTATTTGGTAGAGCTACAATGTTGCCAGTCCACTCACCAGCATCCAATAGCTCCATCACATGACTCTGCTTATGTTGTGCAGGGTCATCAGCAATCTCGTTGTTCGTATAGTCCACTGTGAACATATACTTCGCGGGGTACATCTCCCCATCTATTTTTGCCAGCCAAGGGCACGGTGTGGCTCTGTCAAGCACGTACACTGCGTGATCCCTCGAACTGCAATCCCAAGGCTGTGCTGCCCATACGGGCATGGGTTCGGGCCACTCCTCCAGAGGGGTGTCTCCTACCAACGCTGTAATCGGCATACGTGCCCACATCGCACCTCCATGCACATTGGGTTCGCCTTCTTCGTCGTATGTTTCAGCCCCAGTAAAAATTACCTGAAAACTCAAACACCTAGTTGGCATCGTCGTTACTGCAATCGCCATAGCGTGAATAAACTCGCCATGATACTTCTCGTGGTTATGGGTGTACTCTTTCCTCACCCAGCATTTGAAATACGGTACGTTGCTCTGCAAGTACGCCAACTAACACCTCCATCTTCTCCTTGCCTGCCTCAACCTAGAATTAGGATCTTTAGCGGCCTTGGGGAACTTTTTCATTTGTCCAGCGGAACGCGCACAAAACGACTTTCGACGTGCTGCACGCTTTCCAGTGGGTTTCTTTTCCGTTACTGCGGTCTGTAGCTTACTACCGGGGTTCTGCCGTCTGTATTTAGCAACGCCTTTTGCTGTCATACCAGCGCCAGACTTGGTGGGACGTTTATCCCCACTTTTTACAGACATGCCCGCCATACCACCTTTTTTGAACGAGGGGCACGGCGATGCTTTTTTGTAGTAACTACGCATATTAGCTATAGAACACTGTCACTGCGGTAATGTTGGTAACCACGCTGGCGTGTATGTCGCTTGTGCAGCGGAGACCGTCAGCGGGTATATTCACCGAAGTAGTAACTCCGGTACTGAAACTTAGATCCAGTACCGTAGCGCCACCACTGCCATCAGTAATAGTGAGTCTTGGCGACCCCGAACTGGCTGACACTACCTGTACCTGACGTACTCGGGCAGGGCCAACTGATAGAGCGCCTGTAGCTGTAATGCGTTTAGTCTGAATATCAGAGCTAGGCATAACTATCTCCTATTACTGGTCAGCAAATGCAGGCGCAGTAGTGCTCGTTACATTCCCAAAAATCTGATAATTGGTCGTATCAAGACCGATTATGGTCACTTCAAAACCAGCAGGTACGTTCAACTGTATGCTGCTGTTGGAGTTTCCATCAGAGAATACTGAGCTAACTTCGTTGCCATCTGTATCTAGGAAAGTAACACCACCAATGTAAAAATTAGTGTTGCCGGGAGTAACAATAATCGCGTCCGTAGCATCAGCAGCGCCACCAGCGTATACGAACTTAAAAACAGATCCAGCAATAGGAGCCGGAAGCGTATAAGTATTATCTTGACCACCATCTGGAACAAGAAGAATCCTGCCACTGTGAGTTGCATTGGTAAGCGTTACGTCGGCATCAGCAAGGCTAACAGGCCCGTCACCAAGCGTTACAATCTCTGTAACTGTACCCGTTGAGGCATTTTTGCTAATGGTTTTGACCGTGCTTTCTGAACGAATAGCACCAGAGAAGGTTGTAGTACCCATGTGTATCTCCTGTCTTGGGTTATGTCAGGCACGGTATGCGCCTGTCAGGGATAATCTACTTATACAGTAGAAAAAGAAAAGGGGCAACAATGTGCCCCTTCTCATGCAGCGTTTTACGCTCCGGGTGAACCGAAAATCCCAAGTGGGTCGGACACGCCAAAACTATATCGCTCGCGGGCTTTATAGCGCGAGTTGCCCGTATCGAAGTCTGCATCCATAGATGTAGCCATCGGGGTACGAACAAAGTGCTTCAAGCCATTCGGTACGTCGGTGGTCAAGAACCAAGCGTCCGTATCGGTCAGGTAATGGTTAACAGTGTAACCTTCTGGGATAGAACCGTTGTTGCGAATCGCATTCAGGTCATTATCCGCAGTCCCTACACGACCTTCGGTTTCAAGCAAACGAGTTGCAACAAACTGAAGATTGGGTGGGATTACCAGCTTACGAGGACGTGCTGCAATCAGCAAACCACGCTCATCAGTCCAACCAGCGATCTGGATAACGGCGGCTTCCAAAGAAGTCTCGTTAAGGTCAGAAGCCGTAGCAGGACGGTTTGAGTTGGTTCCACCAGAAACAAGCGGGTGATCCGTCGCACAAAGCGTCTTGCCGTCACCGTAAGTGGTGCCTGCTGCGAACGCATTGTTCAAGATGGACGCGCCTTTTACTTGTTTCGTGTACGCCATAGCACGGGCTAGTGCCTTCGTGTAACGCGCTGACAGCGAATCGTAGAGGTTATCTTCGATTGCTTCCTCGGTAACACTAAAGCCCATAGCAATAGTTTCGTGCGTATAGCGTGCAGTGAACGCTTCTTGCGCGTTGTCGTACTCAATAGCAGAACCTTCGCCTTTGACGGGGGCTGCTGAAAAGCCTGACAACTTGGTTTCTTCTTCAAAAGAACGGTCAGAAGTCTCTGATTCAAAGATCTCCTTATGTTCTTCACCATACTTAGCATACTCCATTCCAAACAAAGCGTTCAGTCCGGGCAGGAGTTCTTTTAGCAATTGTGCTCTTGAAATAGCCATTGATTAACTCCTTAAATACCAGTCGCGTTGTCGAACGCATGACCTGCATTCCACTTCACATAGGCTTCGGTGAACCCGCCAGAGCTGTTCTTGGTTTCTTCAACCAGTTCAACAATGCGGAATGGGAGTGTGTTAGTGGTAGCAGACGTGTCTGAGATAGCGCAACGAGAGTTACCGTTGATGCTATCACCAGTGTTGTCTACACCAGCTACGTTTGCGCCAACATCAGTTTGCGCTAAGTCACCAATAGTAGTACCAGAAGACACTACAGCGACCTTGAACAGAACGTCAGTTGCATCGCAAACGTACGCTTCAATATCAGAAGCGGCGGTGCTAGCAATGTAGTTCTGCCGGAAGGTCTTTTGATTGGTGTTGGGGTCGGTGTATGAAACACCCATGAAGACTCCAATTGGAGTCATGGCAGCATCAAACGTATCACGTTCAACAGTACCACCGGTAACCAGCTTTACAGCGTCTCCGTAAAAGATAGCAGTGCCATAGCCACTTGCGATTTTGTACTGGCGTACAGTGCCAGCATAGGGAGTGCCACTAAGCAGTTTTACCGGAACGAGGCCATAAGGGCCACTTACAGTAGGATAAGCCATTTTTAGCTCCTGTTAAGTTCCGTTACCAAATGTAACCTTTGTCTTTCTTTCGTTAAACAAAGGCATTCGTGGATCATTCTCACGCATAAGGTTGTTGTCTACGGAGTTCATTTGCGACTGAGCTTGTTCGTTGTAATACGCATTCCGCTCGCTCGCAAGTTCCTCTGGAGCTTTACACAGCATCAGACCACCAATCACTACGTTTTCCGCAAAGCGTTCATTCTCTACGGCTACCAAAGCAATTTCAGGATGATCTACAGCCTTTACAGGCTCCCAACCTTCGCGCAATTTCGAGGACACGTTAGGGGCGTCCACCTGCCCCTGCATAGCTACACGAACCCAATGAAACACATATCCCGGTTCTGGCGTAGGTGAGGGTAGTACCTCGGGTCGCTGCCATGACCGTTTACGAACTTGTGTTTCCCGTGCTTCGTTTTCACGGTTAATTCGATTCTGAGCCATTATCCGTTCCTCTTTTGTAGTGCAGCCTGTCTGGCGTATTCTTCTAGTGGTACCCCGAGTCTATTAGCAAGTGCTACCTGAGTTTTAGTAAGCGTCACCTTATTTGGTGAGGTGCTTCTAGTAGCTGGAGCGACAACGTTCGGTTGCTTTCGCGGCTCTGGCTCTTCTATCTCAAGTTCCACATCGTCAAAGTTCTCTGGGAATACTTTTCGCATACGAGCATCAATAGTCTCGTAGTATTCATCAGTGCGTGGGTCAACCCCACCCTTAACTAATTTCTGGTGCAGCCCCATAGCGTATGCTGTCATCTCGTCATCAACATGGAACCAAGAAGAATTTTCTTCTACCCATGCCTCTGCCTTCGGATCACGCACCCGTTCTGGAGCGGGTTGAGGTTCTTGTACCTCAGTCTCTTCTTCTTGTAAAGAAGGTAATTTGAAATTATCTAGTTTGTCTGCCTTCAGTTTGGCAGTGGTTAAGTGCTCTTGAGCCTCTAACAGCCTATCAGCATCACCACTCTCGTAGGCGTCCTTGTACGCTATTTTGGCTCCGTTAAGCTCAGAGTCAACCACACGTTTGGCTTGTTCCAACAAAGCCTCGCGTGTTGTACCCACATCACCCTTTAACGTCTTATTTTCTTGCAATAAGCGTTGGGTGAGGGCTTCTAGCTCTTGTTTTTCTCTGAAAGCGGCTTCTTTAGCACGTCGTTCGTCATGGTACCCCTTGCTAAAATGCTTGATCCGGTTACGTACCTTTTCAGAGTAGCCTTCAAGTTCTTCATCTGTAACGTCAGCCGGTGGCTCAGATGGCTTGCGGTTACGATCAGCCTTTGGCGTATCATCCACAACCTCAATTTCCAGCTCATCTGGTTCTGATTTAACTTCAACTTCAGGTTCGACTGGAGTATCCGCGTAGTCGTCCGCAGTCTTTTTACCAGAGATGTCAATTTCGACTTCGCCTGAGTCTTCCACTTCAATAGTATCTTTTGTTTCATCCGCGTCTCCTTCTGGAAACTCAAATTCTACTTTTTGAAAAGGCATAGTTATTCCTTACGCTCGTGTTACGCCAGCAGGGTCTGCTACAACAGCTTCAATAGAGTCATCATTCATCAAACGATACTCTAATCCACCAACCTTGAATCTCGTGCCTGAATTAGCACGAAACATAACATAGTCACCTTGTTTACACCAAGGCCCACTAGGAAACCGCTCTTTGTCAGAGTACGCTTCTTCGCCCATATCGACCACTAGGCCGATAATCGACATGATATGTTCCTGATTCTTAATCGTGTCTGTCTTTAACAGGTTAGTCCCGTCAAAGGTTTCTTCGATCTGCGGTAACGCGATCAACACCCTATACCCCACAGGGACAGGTAGTTGCGCTTCTAGCTCTTCAACTGTGTCAACAGCTTCACTCATCGTCATACTCCAAATTGCGCGAGAGGTCGTCTACATAGCCCAGACAGGTTTCGAGACCTCGAATCAAACCTGTGGTTTCCTTGTACATGGAGAAGTCTTTAGCCCCTCCACCACTGAGAAATTGTAGTGCAGAGTCCTTATCGGACTCGATTCGTTCCTTTAGCACGTCTAAGACGGTTTTAGCCATTATTGGCCTCTATTGTTGTTGGAATCCTTTATTGTCTTGAGCAAATCCAAGTCTGCTTTTGCGTTATCTCTGCGGCGTTCCGCAGCCATTTTCACACCTGCCTTCTGAGCGTCGATCTGTAGCTCTTGCTGCTTGAGCGCAAGCTCTGCCTGATCCATCTGGGCGTCCTGCATGTTTTCTTGCGCTTGTAGCTGTAGCTTGGCCTGTTCGATCTGGGCGTCTGCCTGATCCTTAGCCGCCTTACGCTGCACTTCTTGCTGCTTGATCTGTAGCTCGGCCTGTTGCATCTGCACAACAGGGTCTTGAGCCTTCTTCTGGGCAGCTTGTTGGGCCGCTTGCTGCTGGTTCTGTTGTGTCACTTGCGCCCCAGCGGTAGCGATCAAGCGAGCTAAGTTGACTTCCATATCCTCTGGCAGTTCGGCGTTCGGGTTGGGTAGCGGTGCGCCCAGCTTTTCTTCCATCTGCTTGCGGTACTTGAAGCCGAGGTGCTCAATAATGTGAGCCTGTAAAGATGCCATGATGCGCTTCGCCTGCGGGTTTTGCCCGATTGTCGCTGCAACCATAGGATCTTGTAGAAACGCTTGGTGTGCTGCCATGTGAGCATCGTGGTCTTGATAGATAAACGCCTTCATAGGCTTACCATTCAGAGCGTTCATGTTCTCACTAACTGGGTCAGTCGGACGTATATCGTCTTCTGTCGGTACCAGCTTCTCGGCGTTCTTAACGCCCAACACTTCGATCATCTGCCTGTGTAGCTGCGGCAGGTCATATATCTGCGGCGCTGACTGAGCCATCTGCAATACCGCTTGGTACTGCACAACGCGCTGGGCCATCGTAGAGCTGTTTGGATCGCTGACTGGGATCACATCTACTGACATGTAATCAGATCGACGTGCAGACACTTCGCCGCGAATCGGCTCGTATGCGTAGTCCTCAGAAGCATATTCCGCCATGATGCCTTTTAAGAGCTTGAACTCCTGCTTCATGGCATAATGCACGCGGGCCTGCACTGCTGCCATTGGCTTGAGAGTTCTCTCTAACAGGGCCAGTGTAGTGCCCACCGGAGCGTTGGCTGACATGTCCGAGATGTTCATGTCGCTGATAGCGCCCAGACGACGGCCTTCCTGCGTGATCTGGTTCAGCAGAGCTAACAGAGTCTGGCTTGGCTCCTTGTATGGGAGCGGCATGATGTTGTCACGGATACTGCCTGACGGTACGTCTACATCCTTGAACTCTCCCGGCTCAATCGGCGTATCGTCGCCTTTGATGCGTAATCCACGGGCTTTCAAGCCCCCCGGTAGATTCGACAGTGTGCCTGCGTCCACCAGTTGCCGTATCAACGACGTTCCAGCCTTAGCGTATCCCCCTATGATGTGGATAAGACCAAGCCCATAGAACCCAAATCCGGGCACATACACATAATGCACGAAATGCTGTCGCTTCAAAGTCAGTGAATCTTCGGGGTTCCAGTTACGGCGTATTGCCAGAACCTCGTTTGTGCCACGCTCCAGCGTTACCACGTATGGTTTGGCGATCCCATCTTCGGAGTCACCTGACGCTTCAATAACCAGATCGGCGTGTATCTCGTATATAGAGTAGCGGTTGTCGTCCTGAATAGAGTAGCCACCCTCTTCAGCCTTACGCTCTTCAATGTCGGTGTGGTACGCCTGCGGATCACCCAGATCCACGTCACGATAGAATCCACTAACCTGTAGCTTCTTCAGCTCGTTCTTTGTCTTACGCATGATGTGCGTAACACGTTCTGCTGTTTCAATATGTGAGGCACCGTAGGGCACAACCACATCTTCGGCAGGGATGTATAGAGCTACCTGTCGGCCTATGTTCGGGTCAAAGTAGACCTTCTTGAACGCACTGCCAGCCAAGCCAAGGCTGTACAGCAGCCGCTCATGCTCTGGCCTGTACTCCACCATGCGCTCGGTAAGTTCGTAGTTCATGTCCGCTTTTACGCGCTTCGCAGACTCTTCCTTGTCTTTGTCTTCTAGGCCAATGATCTTGACCTTTACAGGGCCAGCGGCTGGGAACGTCTCAGACATGGTTTCTGCTTGGAAACGGATAGCAGCTTCAGCGAGGACTGTAGAGTACACGCCACACGCGCCTTCCCACGGGTCAGTGCGCTCTTCGTACTTGAAGCCCAGCACGTCCAGACCCTTAACAAACGTATCGGCCCAGTCCTTGCGGCTGTCGATGTCGGCTGACACCAAACCTACTAGGTCATCCGCTAACTCATTCAGGTCTGACTCTTCCATACCTTCGGCTAAGTTTGCATCGAAGGGCATCATGTCGCCCATGTCAGCGTCAGGTATGATTGTGATTTCGACGCTGCCGTCGTCTAGCGTCACCATCTCTGGATCGACAATCTCAATCTCTAGTGATGCCTCTTCCTCTTCGCCTACATCAATGCCTTCAGGTGCAGCGTATAAACCTTTTTCTATAGCCATAATCTGTCTCTAGTAGAAGCCGCCCCGCCGCGACTTAAAGTATCTTGGTTCTTCCGGCTCATCTGTTGGCAGTCGTATGAATCCGCCCTGCCTGAAACGCATAAGAGCCATGACTGTTGAGTCAACCAAGTCATCATGGCTCATAAACGGAAATCCAGCAATCTCTTCAACTACCTCTTCTGCCCACCGTGTGGGAGGTACCCACACCAAACCAGACGCTACAATATCAGATACTGAGTTAAGACGCGCTAACTTATCACCTGATCCCCTGTGAGGCGTGTACTCTGAGACAGGCAGTCCCATACGCCTCATCTCCTGATACAGCGCCGTACCTGATGACTTCTTCTCTACAATGAACGCATCGGGTTCCCACTCAGTGTACTCCTCCAGCGCCAAGTCCTTCAGCTCTGGGAACTCCAACCGCTTCTTTATACTGTTCAGCAGGATGATGTGATAGTTGTCGTACTCTTCGTTGAGGAACACACCCCATGTAGTCAGCGCCGTGTAGTCCGCACGGTTGTGTTTCTCTGCCGCTGCGTCCAGCGACATAATTATATACTCACATGACGGCGGGCTGTCCTGCTCCCAGATCTGCCACCACTCGCGCTTGACCAGCGCGGCCTCTTCTGCCGTGGGTGTCTGCTGATACTGCGCGTTCCACTGGAATGTAGGCATCGACGCCTTAGTCCGCAGCAGCGCCTCTAGGTCAAAGAACTCAGGCCACAGCGGTTTCTCGACAATCTCTTCCGTGTCCTCGTCTTCAATCTCCAGTATGGCAGGGAATTCGACCACCTCGTACTCATCCGCCCTGTCATTCTGCGTCATGTCGCGTATAACGCGCCCAGTCAGGTCATCTTGGTGCCATCGGGTCTGGATTATCGCCACGCGGCCTCCCGGCATTAGACGAGTACGCGCACCGAAGGTAAACCACTCGTATGCCTTCTCAAATACCGTGAAGTTGCCGTTAATTACGTCCTGTTCCGAGTGTGGGTCGTCCACCAACAGCAGATCTGCACCACGACCAGCCAGTGCAGAGCCAATACCGCACGCATAATACTCGCCACCGGAGTTTGTGTTCCATCTACCGGCTGATTTTGAGTCGCTGGCGAGCTGTACAGTGGAGAATATGGCCTGATAGTCGTCTGTAGAGATGAGATTCCGCACTTTTCGACCAAAATCCACTGCCAAGTCAGTGGTATGCGACACCATCATCACCTTTTTGTTCGGATTCCGCCCCAAAAACCACGCTGGAAAGAAGATAGAGACAAGTTGGGACTTGCCGTGGCGCGGTGGGATGTTCACACAGATGCGATCCTTGTTACCCGCCTCAATAGCCATCAACATATCCGCCAAGATCCGGTGGTGTTTGCCCACAATGTAGTCTGGCTGCATCCGTTTGCAGAACTCTATGAGGTCGTCGTACGCCGCCTCGTTCGTTTTGCGTACTTCCAGCTCATCCACGATGCGATTTATCTCCACAACCTCCTCATCTGAAAAGGCGTCGAGGTTGTCCAGCATCTGCTGTACTTCTTCCTCAGTAAAACTGGGAACGGCCTCAACCATCGTAGTCCTCGTCCTGCGCTACCTCGTTCGCAGCCGCTTCAACGTCGTCCAGACCAAGCTCTTTCTTGAGGTCTAGCACTTCGCCGTCCAGCACTACGTCTTCGTAGTCGCCCTCTGCTATGTCGTCTACAGGCTGTACCAGCTTCTCCAACTTACCACGTAACTTGTCACGCAGATCATCCGTGGACTGGTGCGTTATGGTCACCTCTGACTTCTCTGCGAACAGTCCTACGTCTGAGATCTTACCTAGAAGTTCCAAAGCTCGAATCCGTATGCGTGGGTCGTCGTTCTCGGACTCTAAAAGAAGTTTGTTGGTAACTAGATGCCGGATCTGAGTCGCACTCTCTGCAACCGAATGTCCAAACTCTTGCAGTATGTTGTTTGTCAGAACCATAGAAGCGGGTGTGAGGGTAGCCGCCTTCTTCGCGGTGACCTTGCGAGAAGTCTTTTCGGGGTCGTCGGCATAAGACATAGCGAGCTTTGCCGCTACATCTTCATCTTCGGCTGTTGGTTCCAAATCTAATCCATGCTCTGCCAGTTTCAGCGCAGTATTGCACGCTGCTTCGGCGCGTTCCTTCAGATCTATATTCGGCGTGTCATCTGTCAGCGGCACACCGATCTCAGGTTCTATAAATAGAGTCATAAATTGTACGCAGACTGTAAGTCGTTGCCGCGAATATACATCAAAAACCACCAGATATAGCAAAAATTTTTTTCGGGGAGACTTTTATTTTTGGGGTGGGGGGTTTCCTGTGTGGGGATTAGTAGGGAACGGCCTCAAAAAACCATCAGATACTACCAGAAAATACAAAATGATGTACAAACTCGTGGTGATACTGATAATTCGCGCAGATTAGTAATACATGCGCCGTGCGTAGCTGCTAGCAGTGCGCGGGGGTCGGGGGGCGGTGGGGTCAGATTTGCCGGTTTTGTGTATGATTTATACACAAAAAACCACTATTTGCCGCCATATACCACGGTTTACTTGTGTGTAACACGTCATGGTGTTATAATTTGGGGCGTCGGCGGGGTGATCCACCGGCATTAACTTAACAAAACGGAGAAAGGCATTATGCCAAATTCAAACTACAATCTTGCAGGAATCGAGGCGCACTCAAAGGCATTCGCGGGCAGTAAAGCCGCGCAGAAAGACGCTACTGCGGCGCTGCTAGGCTTAACATGGTCGTCGAAGACGGCGCAGTACATCAAGGCCAAGGGCGCAAAGCCCATGATTAATGTTACTGATCTGTCATTCAATAAAGCGCAATATGCCGATAACAGCAAATTCCATGCGCTGGAACGTGGATATGTCATGGCGAACTATGAACGGTTCGGTACCGTTGGCCTCGCCGGATTCAACATGCTTGAACTGTTTAGCATGGATCGCGATGCGGTGAAGGCTCACAAGTTGAAGCTGTCCGGCGGCAACAAAAAACCCGTTACCAAATCGCAGAAGAATGCGGTAGCGGCTTTCATCAAGGCGCAGCGCACATCGTCTAACCGTATCAGCACCGGCATGGCGAACCTCCGCAATGAGGTTAACAATATGCTGGGCGTTCCCACGGTAGTTAAGCCTACCAAAGCGCCTAAGGCTCAAACTGCCAAGGGTAAGGATACCCAAACCGGCGGCGTCTCAACTGACACGCACATTGAGTCCGGCCCAGTGACTGAGGCTAAAACCTCACCAGCGCCGCGCTCGATTCAACACCCCGTGTTGATTGAACTGGTTAACAAGCTAGCGGCATTCGATGTAGGCCAGCAGGCAGTAATCGCTGAAAGCCAAGCAGTGCAAAACCTGCTGGAAGGTTTGACTCGCACTCTGAGCCACCGCAAAGCCAAGTAATCCACCCACCAACCCAGAGAGATCCCCGCTTCGGCGGGGATTTTTTTTGTCTCGAATTTTTCGATACCAGTTCCTAGATTCGAGGTGCGCCAAACGCATTGTGCAGTGCGCCTCCGACACCAGTTCCTAGATTAGATGTGCGGCACAGGATGATACGTTTTGTGTATAGTTCATACACAAAGTAACACGTTACCACGATACCAGCTCCTAGATTCGAGGTGCGGGGCTAATGTTACGTCCGAAACGCTAATGTTACGCAATGTTGCGTTTTGAAATGGCAAAAAGGCAACATTATCCTCGTTGTATTTCGTGGTATCTGGTTGTAAGTATTAGTATGTATTTATACAAAAACCTGTATATATATATAGTAGTCCTTACAATGTTACGTTTTTACCAAAAAGTATATATACCTCGCCCGTTGACCCCCCTACTTGCAGAAAATCTCGTTACACAGAACTAATGTTACGTTCCCGAGCGTCTGCGCTCAGACCCATTCAATTCCCTGAAAAACGCAACAATGTAACATTGCTTACTTATCAAGGACTTACCAGCCCATAGGACGTAACATTGCGTAACATTACACTTCTCACCACCAGATACCACGCCTGACCACCGCTTGACATAACACGTTATATGTGAGACAATATCTCTTGTCGGTGAGGAGACCCCTGCCCGACACACTCATTTTTTGTGTATGACTTATACACAAAACCAACAACGAAAGGAGACAGCAATGTCAGATGAAGAAAAGAGCTTGCCCGAGCAATTGGAGCAACTCGCAGACTCAATTCCGCATAGTTATGTGACGTTAAGGACAGCCGCGTTTGAGATCAGACACCTCGAATCTGTAAACAAGGCCAGCGAGACTCTACGTTGGGACGACCAAGCTCACCACGAAGCCAAGATCAGGTTGGTCAAAGCCGAGCACGATGACCTGCTGGAAAAGCTAAACACACTCGTGACCATAGCGCAGGCCGGTCTAGCCAAGAACAAGCCGCACGTTACCGAGTACCAGCTAGACCGTATGTGTGACCTGTTAGGAGACAGTAATGCGTAAGATCGAAAAAGAAGTTATCGGTGCGTTCATCAAGGGCGACACCAAAGCAATGGGCAACACGCAGTCCGTGTTCAACCAAGCCACCCGCAGTCTCGACCTGTTACTGCATGGCAACCGCATCGCCACCATGTCGAATCGAGATGGGGTAAAGAAGTTATGGGTGTCCTGTGGCGGATACGAGAAGGAGGTGAACGGGCGTAAGGTACTCGCACCGTCGCGCACTACACAGTCCCGACTCAATGCGCTGTTCCGTCTGCTCGACATGCCCGAGCATGTATACATCAAGGGCGGCGTTCAGTATCTCGACTGTTCGCGCCACGGCACCGTCAACCTCATGGCATTGCGTAAAAGCGCGGTGCTTGTGTCAGTTCACTAACCAACTTTGTGTATGACTTATACACAAAACCAAACCAACGATAAGGAGGCAGCAATGCCATTTTTTACAGCCCATGAAGATAGGAACACAGGTCGCAGGGTTATCCTGCCCGAACCGATTGATAACGTGCCAACCGTCATCTTTGACATCGACGGCACACTGGCTGACATCGAACACCGAAGGCACTTTGTCACCGGCAAGAAAAAGGACTTCGATGCCTTCAACGCGGCGATGGAGTGGGACACACCCAACGAACCTATAGTGGATCTACTGTGGATGTGCGAGGACTCAGCCAAGCAGATCATCTTCTGTACTGGGCGTATGGAGCAGTACCGCGAGGTTACTCGTAACTTCTTATTGGATAAGTGCTCTTACGAAGGTTCGTATCACGATGATCTTTATGCAGACGAGGGCTATACCCGCGAGTCTATCGAAGCTCATCTGGATACCTACCTGATGATGCGTCCTGA
>TARA_R100001463_G_scaffold126770_2_pt1 | contig 17886 bp, 15 predicted proteins | sample TARA_R100001463 | Tara Oceans TARA_R100001463 (sample SAMEA2622242) | marine metagenome | biome: marine biome (ENVO:00000447); feature: deep chlorophyll maximum layer (ENVO:xxxxxxxx); material: "saline water (ENVO:00002010), including plankton (ENVO:xxxxxxxx)" | depth 40 m
ACCTTGAACGTCTGCTGTATTAGAAAATCTCATAGCGTCATAAGCAGATGCAAGTGATTGCCTAGTAGTTACAGCACCTCCTAAAGTGTCACGACCATCTCCTGCCGCTTCTGACATAAACCCTCTCCAATATGGGTCGTATTTACTAAATCTACTTTGACCAAAATCTTCTACAATTTTATCAGACTTAACAAACATAGCTCTTGCTAAATCAGATTTAGCCGCCATTTCATTACCATCCTTATCTATAAATTCGTCTCTTTGTCCTTTCCAAATATCTTTCCACTCTTTATGCATACCTTTTTTACCGCCAAAGAATATAAAAGCTTTGTCTCCATCTAAATCTGCACCACCTAATGCATCCATCACTCTTCCGTGTAATAAAACTCCGTGACCTTTGGTTCCAGTAAATCCAGCAAACTTTAAAACGTGTGCACCACTTTGAGAATCCATAGGTACTCTCATATTAACAGCTTCTAGTATGTCATCTATATAGTCTAAATTGTCCTTATATATACCCTTATCGCCTAGTTTTCTTTGTTTCCATATGTTACCTAGCGTCTCATATCCTTTATCAAAAAACGGGTCATATATCTTTTTTTGTTTAGCCCCATCATCTAAGAAAAATACTTCTTGTCCCTTTCCATCTGGGTCGTCAAAGATGTTAAACTTTTTATGGCTCCACATAGAATGGTCCCAAGGTCTCATTCTTGATTTCATTCCATTTTTTAATTTAGGTCTACTAATTCTATCTACTATATAATTCTTAACAGCTTGTTGTCTATAGTTTTTAGCCATTTTATGCATATAGAAACCAAGATTACCATCTGGATACAATTCACCCATCCTATCTACTATGGTATCAAACTCACTTATCTCACCAGCCGCACTAAAATAATCATCTCTATTAGTCTCTGAGTCTTCTGCTTTTTGTGCTTCAATTTCATTTGATTTCTTTAAAATACTATCGTAAATCTTACTTGCAAATCCTTCATTATCTTTATCAACAACTGCATTCATTAATCTATTTAATGAAATTTCATCTATGTTATCCAACACCTTAGCTTCAGAAACTTTATTTGGTGCTTTAATATGCTCATCCCATTGAGCGTTTAAATTCTCATCACCTTCAACAGAGTTTCTAATTAGCTCATCAGACATTATCTTAACAAGCTTAGGGTTAGTAGGATTGACTCCAAAATGCGTTATAGTAGACCATAACTGTTTAGCAAACTTGGCACCATCCATATCTCTATTGCCTGTAACCTCAGATAGTACTGTTCTAATATTATCTAGTCTAACATCATATGTAGGTCCTCCAAAACGCATACGATTTTGGTCCCTAGACTTAATACTTTTTACCATTGGAACTACGCCAACAGTTTTACCTATTGCTTTTGGATTAAAGCTAGTCTTTATTTTTTGTATATCTATACCAGCTTTCTTCATTTTCTCAAGCTCTTTTGTATCTACTTTAAAACCTTGTTTCTTCCAAAAGTTTACATTGTCTAAATCAAAACTACCTAAGTCTTTACGACCACCAATAGCGTTAATCTTTACTTGAGTAGCTCCTTCATTTGCTCTGTATCTTTCAAAAGCTTTTAAGAACCTTGTGCCATAGCCCTGTCTTTGCAAATCTGCTGGTATAAAAACTTCACCTATCCTATCAGGGTCAGACGGATGTCTCTTATGTTTTAACCCCATAGCATTTACTTCGTTTTCAAAATCTTGTTTATTATAATTATCTTTAATTCCAGCTTCAACAACATCACCATATCTTCGTGTGCCAAATTGTTTTATAGCAGACTTAGGTGCAATAAAATGTATGCCATCTTTTCTCATTGAAGCCGCCATATCAGGAGTAGCTTCAAAGAACATATACTTTCCTAGCAATGCTCCGTGTCTACCATTAGGAGCTACAATAAAAGATTTATTAACTGCACCCTCATTAGTTATACCATTAGCCTTGTTTAAAGCGTATATAAATTCTGGAAGTGCAGGTATACCGCCATCAAAAGATTCAGGTCTTTCAGAATTTTTACGAAGAACTTTTTTACTCTTTGAATTTTTTACATCATCATTCCAAAACTGACCTCTAGCCCTTAAGTTTCCATCGCTCCCAAAGAAATCTAAGACATCTATGTTTTCTTTATATCTCTTTGCATATTTCTTTAAGTATTCTCTAGCAACTCTATCATTAGTAGTCATTCCAGTATTAAACCAAATCTGTGCTCTCTTATTGTAAGCTTTAGAATCGCTAACATAACCGGGTTTACTTAACATTTGAACCAAGGCTTTGTTAAAGTCTTTTACATTGGCTCCAAAATTATTGTATACATCGTAATGTATATTGCTTATAAAAGCTTCATCAAAGTAATCTTGACGCAACATTCTATTCTTAGCCCAAAATTGTCTTTTACTATAATTTCTAAGATTGTCAAATCTTTCAGCATCCATACCAGCATCTACAAAAGCTTTCTTTATTTGTAGCATATTCTCTTGAACACTACCTCTTACTTGTGGATTCTTTTTAACAAAGTACATAGCTTTTTTATCGCCACGACCACCAACGTAATGGTAACCTTCCTTATCCATCTCCATTAACATTTTAGTTTTTATTTGTTTAATGATGTTTTCAGCTTTCTTTTTTTTGCCGCCTTTCTCTCTCATTAAATCTGCTTGTAATCTATTTACATCATTAAGCTTATACTCTTTACCTTTCCTAACGAAATGGTCAGATATAGCATAAAAATTACCTTCACCACCTAACTGTTGATATACTTGTTCCATTAAAGGTGGTTCAAATACTAATTCTTTTTTATTACCAAGTATGTTAACACCTTTGTCAACATAAGCAACTTTACCATCAGCAAAGTATGTTTGTAATACAAGTTTCTTTTTTCTAGTTTGCTCAGCCCAGTTTCTCCACCAATCCATTTCAGGTTGAGATAAATCAGTACGCTTATATTCTTTCTTTAAGTAGTCGTACATAGCGTCTACAGCACCTTTTCTAGGCATACTAACGCCATTAACTACTTGATGTAAACTATCCCATTGCTTATTAATTTTTATAGACTCAACTAATCTATCTGCTGTGTTACCACCTTCTATATTAGGCATTACATATCTATCAACAAATCCACCTTGACCAGATATTTTTCCGGGTAACTTAGATATTTCATTAATGTGCATATCAAGGTCTTGATACTCTTCCTTATTAGGATTGTCTTTTATAATATCTTGTACTCTTTTTAAATCACCTTTACTAATAGGTTTAATTACTTTACCATCTGGTGCAAACTCAGTTCCTTCAAGATTTTTAGCTACCATTGATTCCATTTCTTCAATAATATCTCTTTCGTTTACTTCACCATTAGCTAAACTTCTTTTATATAAGTTATAAGTAGCTCTTCTTACATCTTCTTTTTCACCAAAAAATTCTTTAAAATCTCTTTTTATATATTTTTGTGCTTCATTAGTCCAAGTATCCCATTTCGGATGCATCTCTGGGTCAGGTAATCCAGTGGGGTCTTCATATTTCTTAGATATAGTTTCAGCAATAGCTTTCTTTGATATTCTTAATTGAAGTGGAGTCTCGTTAAAACCAAAGTAAGCACCCATTACATATTCATATACTTGTTCTTCTAATGGTAGGTCTAGACTTGTTGCATACCCACCCTGTATTGCACCCATAGTACCAGCTTTTAATATAGCATCAAACTTTTGACCGGGCTCTAGTTTACTCATTATAGGCATCATAGTTGCTGAGTCTACTTGATGAGGCTGTAATCTTTTACCAAAGCCTTTCATATTACCTATAGCTCTAAAACCACCACCCCAAATACCACCTTGTTTAAATGCGTCTATAAGTCTAGGCATACCTTCATCTACTACACCTCTCCAATCAGATATAGCACTAGCAGTTCCTAGATGAAATGCTCCTTTTAATACGTCACCAGCTAAATTTTCTTCTTGGAATAATTTTCTAACATTAGGCATATCCCGTATAATAGGTTTACCTGTTTTACTAACAAACTTGGTAACAGCGTTTGCTCCAGCTAAAGGTAACGACCTTCCTGCTGTTACAGCGTTAATAGCTCTGATAGTTTTACTAAACTTACCTCCCGGTAATTTACCAAGGAATCCTGATAGAGAACCAAGCTGTCTAGCTACTTTTTCACTTATAGTATCTGGTTGGTCATCAAATTGTGCTATGTTAGCTGTATAGCCTTCCATAACACCTCTACCATAGTTCTTTAATACCCCTGAAAGAAAACTATCTTGATGCTGGTCGCTACGAGAAAAGGGTATCCTATGATGTTCTGCGTGTCTTTTGAGATTTTCTATCTCTTTTTCATTGCCATCCCAAAGCTCAGGGCGTAACCTATATTTTGTTACTGATGCCCTAGTTTGTTCCTTCGTGGCTTTAGGTTCAAACAAACCTTCTTGTGCCATATTTTAATCTTCTTTTAAAATATTATAAATTTCCATTGCGTCTAGTGCAAGTAAGCCTACACCTAAAGCAGTTCCAATTCCACTACCGCCTAATAATCCTTTTAATGCACCAGTAGCAACTTTTCTAGCTACCCACTTAGCTCCCTTTTTCTTTAGGAGTTTGTCGTATATAGCCTTAGGACCTTGTTGTTTTACTATCTGTTGTAAGCCTCTAATAGCTCCCGGAGTTCCAACTGCTCCACCTGTATTACCAACTATCTCACCAACTTTCTGTCCTTTTTCACCAAAGCCTAAAGCTTCAGCACCTTTTGACATTATACCACCACCTATGTAAGCACCTGCTAATCCAGCTCCTATAGTGCCTTTCCATCCTATCTCTTTATTGGCTATCTTCTCTAAGAATCTAACTCCTCCCGGTCTAGATTTCAAAGTCTCAACTAAAGCACCTTTAGTAAGTGGAGTTCCTTGTCTTTGTAAACTTTCTATAGCTTCTTTGTAAGATTTGGCTTCAAGTTTTGTAATTTGACCTGACCTCATTTTTTCGCCAACCATTTTCATTTCAGCAGATATTTTATTGTCAGGAATAACTTGCCTAGATTTAACTTTTATATCTTCAAACTCAGCATCTTGTATTTTTTTACTATCAAACTTAATTTTTGCTTCTCTTGGTACACCTTTACCCTGTTTTTCCATAGCTTCTCTAGCTAAATCTTGCGATGTTTTAGGACCTTTACTTACTTTACCACCTATCAAAGGAACTCTTTTGCCACCTGCGTAAATAGTATTAGGGTCGTTAGTCATACCTCTTAATTGCTTTGCTCCGGGTCCTAATTGTTTTGCTCCCGGACCTAATTGCAATACTTCTTTTTTAATTGCTTTAGAACTTTTTTTCCCTTTCTTAACACCTTTTTTACCAGCTTTAACAATATCATCAATGACATTTGCACCGCCTCTACCTTTTAACAATCTATACGCACCATATCCAGTAACTGCAATTCCAGTTGCTACCTTACCTTTATTTTCCATTAACGTATCAAAGAAACCACCTTGATTAACATCGTAAATTTCATTTAACCTTGAATAAGTTTCTTCATCAAGCATAGAGAATAGTTTATTCCTATCTCCCTCACTCATACCTTGTAATTGTTCATTAATAGCTCTTCTAGCTTCTTTTGGACTTTCATACTCATCCATCATTATATCAAGCTGTCTTCTATTATTCTTTATCTCATTAGCCTGACCCATCTTAATGTATTCTTGGAATGTATCATAATTGCCACCAACTTCTTCTCTGTATTTTTTATACATTGCTGATATTTTTTCAGGGTCACTAAAGTTTAGTGAGTTAGAGTCTAACGGATTAGAAGTTTGAGAAAACAAGGAATCAGAATTAGAAGCAAACCAATCATTTGCTTTTCTATTTATACCCTGCATTCTCTGATTTTCTTTCATACCAGCTATTTGATATTTTGCTACAGCTTCTTGCATTGCAAGTTGTCTTTTCTGTATAGCTTCTCTGCCTTCGTCTTTCTCAGGCATCATAGGATTCATATAGCCTGATACTCTAGTTTGTTTAATTTCAGCCATTAGTATGCTCTCCTGTTGTTAATGAGCCTTGATATAAATCCACCTCGTTGTTTTGTAATGGATGGTAAGCCGGGTACTCTTCTATTGTAATCAGTTATTTCTGGAACAATAGCATTACCAGTTCCACCACTAAAATCATACACCATATTTCCATCAGCACCTGTGGTATAATCTCCACCTTCCACCATACTTGTATACTCTTTCCAAGCGGCTTCAGACTTAGCACCAAAGTCACCATCTACTCCGTCTTTGTTTTCTCCACTTGAACCAATATCTAAACCAGCATCTACCATTAATTGCTGTCTTGTTCTAGCATCCATTTCATCTGTTAACAATGGAGAAGGTATATCTTTTTGAGCGGCATCTACTTTAGCTTGAACATTTGTTTCTTTTAATGCAGAGCCTTCAAGAGCTGGGTTTTCTACAGCTTCTTCTGTTTCTGCAACAGGTTTATTAACATCTCCAGCTTCACTCATATCTATAGATTTTATTTTTTCATCACTTTTACCATCATAGAATTTCATATCAGTATTTGCATATTCAAGAGATGGGTTATCAGCATTCATTATATCTATAGCGTTACCGGCAAAAGTCATTCCTTTACCAAGTCTTTGTAATAAGCTTCCCTTTTTCTTACCCTCAGCTAATTCTTCATAGTCAGCTTTGCCTTCATTTGCTTTGTCGTATAGTGCTTTTGCTCCCTTAGCTAATGCAACTGGAGCCCCTGCAATTCCCATAGCCGCTAAACCTGCACCTGTTACTGTGTCTCCAGCCGCTTGTCTAAGAAACTTACCAGCTACATCACCAGTACTAGCTTTACCTTCTCCTAATGCATCTCTTCTGTGTTTAATCTGTGCACCATCTAAAGAAGTATCTCCTTCAGCTATATCATCATACCTAGAAGAAGCAATAGCATCGCCAAAGTATCTATCATAAACTGCTTTACTACCTGCACCAAGCTTACTTATAAACCCACCTTCAGCAACTTTATGCCTCCAGTCGTCTTTACTTGTAGTTAAACCCGAAGCAAACTTTTGTCCACCTCTTTGAGCCATTAATAATAATTCTCTAGCCTTGCTTTTCTTTCTAGGTTTTGCTTTACTACCCTTAGATAAAGAAACTGGAGCAACAGCCATCATTTCATCAAGCTTTGCTTTATTTCTTTTATCAGCTAATTGTTCTGCATTTAAGAAATTATTAGGGTTATCTTTTTCCATCTTTTTAATTCTTGAACTATGACCCCAATCATCAAATTTAGCTAATTGTTCTTTACTTGCTCCTTCTTTAGCTAAAACTTTACGTATATTTAACATACCCATTAAGCCACCGGTCTCGTCTTTATCGCCCATTAAAGCTGAAACCATATGTAAAGGTGCTTCATCATCATATTTAACAAAATCTTTAGCAAGTAAGTTCATTCTATCTTGGTCAACTCCCGGACCATAATATGATTTACCACCTTCAGTTATCATTTTATCTTTATAAGCGGCTTCTTCCATACTTCTTTTTTGATTATAAGCTTTATCTCTTGCGTCAGATTCCATTTGAGTTCTATCAGCTAGGTCCATAGCATCGTTAGCTTTGGTAGTATTATACTCAAGGGCTCTTTGTTGCTTTAAAGAAGCGTTACTTACAGCATTTTTTAAACCCGGTTGCATCCTAACATCATCCATAGTAACACCATTAGCTATCATCTGGTCTAGTTGATTACTATGACCTTCATTAAGACTAGGTGGTTTAGGTGTATTACCTGAAGGTAAATTAGAAGCAAGTTCATTAAATGTCATTTCACCTTTATACATTTTATCAAATATGCTAACGCCATCTCTATTATTCATACCTATCTGATGCATTTGTTTTAAACCAATATCTCCACCTACTCCTCTAGCTTGGTCAAATTGATTTCTTATACTAGCTTCATATACTATCTTTTCATCTTGAACTCTATTAGCATCTCTATATCTTCGAGCTTCTCTTGCTGGACTATTAGTAACTTTAAATTCTGGTGCTTGGGGTATCTTTGTATTAGCAAGATACTCTGCTTCTATTTTTGCACGTTCGTCATCTTTATTATAAACTGAGCCACCACCTTGGTCACCTCTCCTACTTACATTAATAAGTGCATTGTTTCGTTTAGTCTTTCTTAAATAAGTTTCTAATGGACTAGCCATATAGGTATCCTCCCATTCGCATCTTTATACTTCGGTCATCATCAGGATTTTGTTTAGGAAATCTAGGAGATATTTCTTCATTAATCTCATCAAGATTTTCTTTACCTATAGTATTAACTGCATTCCTATTTAATACATATTCACCGGGTTCTAGTTTAGCATCTACTATATCACCGGGTAGTGGGCTATATTGACCACCTTTTTGATAACCCTCTTTTCTTCTCTGTCTTATTTCTTTTACCCTAGCTCTATCTTCTGCACTAAAATCTTCTTCGTGTTCTTCTTCAAAGTTTTTTCCACCTTTATATCTTCCGTATAACCCACCGGCTATTGTAGCAGGAATCCGAGCTCCCGGGATAACTGTGCTTAATAAAGTACCAGCAAGGTTTCCACCTACCATTCCTTTAGCAAATCCTTTAAACTTTTCTCCGCTTCTTGCCTCTTCATAACCACGAGCATTTTTCCAGTACATAAAATTTGCATCATCTTTTCTTTGTTGCATTGCTAAGTCTAACATTGAGTCTTCATCTGAAGTACCATTACCTACTGGCTTAGGGTTTTCTGGGTCTTCTACTTGACCACCTGTATTATATCCTACTGGTCCACCTTCTTGCAACATACTACCTGCACCACTAAGAGCCATCATTGGGTTACCACTTAATAAACCACCACCAATCTTTAACGCTCCACCAAGCATATTACCCTTAGCTATAGTTGCGTTTCGGTCTATCATTTTATTACTAGCTAAAGCTGACTCATTCATATTGAATCCAGCCTGTGCTATAGAACCTAAATTAGAATATATACCACTTAAACTTTCTAAACCAGCTTCAGTTCTATTATTCATATTGTTTTGAAAGTCAGAATAAACTTTACCAGTCATATTATTTATAGCATCTTGACTAAGAAAGGATGCGGCTGTAGCATTGCCTCCACCCATTGCAACATTACGACCTGCTAATCTATTGGCTTCAGCAATATCATCTGCTGATTGTTCTTTTGAAGTTGCTAAAGCGTTTTGATTTAGACTTGAGTTAGGGTCCATTTGTTGTTTAACAATGCCCTTCATCTCAGCCATACCCTCTGTAACAGGTTTCATCGCTGTATTAAAACGACCCTGTTGAGCGTCAGCATCTATTTTTAGATTAGCTCCGCTTCTTGTATCTATCCAATCTGATAACCAATTTCCCATAATATCACCTTTTAATATACTTATTTTTTAAATGAAAACCCAGAGGCACTTGAATTATCGCTTCTTACCCATCCTTCTTTAGATTTTATTTCTAAAAAAGGTTTTTCTCCATCTACTACAATTCTCATAGTACCTACAGCTCCATCTTTTTCTTCTTTACTTGTTGTTGTTTTTTCTACTGTTTTATCTATTTGATAATTTGAATCCCTTGTACTAGTTGCATCACTAGAATAATGATTTATACCACTGTTAGCAGTTCTCTTTATGTTAGGATTCTTTCTTCTAATTTTTCCCATTATTTAGGTCTCTTTGCTTTATATATAACAGAAGTAGCAAATACTTTAGCATCAGAACCTACTGAAGTATTATCACCCTGTATTTTTAATTTTATCCAATGAAGTTTCTTACTCTTATCTGCTGTTTGTAATGTAATAGCTCTGTTTTGATTTCCAGTAAACTTATCAGATACATCAACACCGCTTTTCCAAGCTGTGTCACCATCTATTTTATAATACAAAGATGTTAATGATTTGGAATCGCCCTCAATTTTGATGTTTCTAACTTTCTTATCTACCATAGTATCACCCATAGAAATTCTTTTAGAGCTCCATTCCCAGTCTTTTCGGATGCTCGTATGTGAAAGAAATTTAGCTAACTTATTATCAGCAAGTAATAATATAGTAGAACCATCTTTTGTGAGGGCTGTATCCATCACCTTGTTAGGTGTTTCAAATAGGTCCCATCGTCCTTTTTGAGTACTAAAAGCCCAACATCTATGAGTTGTGCCTCTAGTATAAAATAATAAAAATGCTTTTCGCTTAGAATCATATCCCATTCTAACGCCTTCTTTTTCTGTTAGGCTTAAATTTAACCAGCCATCAGTTTCTGTACTTAGTATAGTATTACCAATAGGTCTTATCTTAGGAGAAGCTAAGTATATATTCCTATAATCACACCACATTAAACCTGCATCAGTTACAAGGGTAGACTTACTATTTATACATCCAATCCCATCAATAACATCTTCAACAAACAAGTTCTCTGGATTAACTATAGCACATTGATTATTGCTAAATGCATATACTTTACCCATAAATCCAATTAAAGCTGTAGGTATAAATGGTAGTTCAATAAAATCTTTAGTCCAATCAAATATTGCAAACTTACCCGGTTGTGACCTAAAAAGATAATTTTCTGCATCAGCTATCTGAGAATGTTTACAATTACCTATAAAGTGATAACCATTTTGTTGAGCATTTACTGAATAATTAACACCTAAGTCATATATATTTTCACTAAGACCATTAATAGATTCATATGTACCTTCAGCATCTCCAGTATCTCTCACAGTAAAACTTTGATGTCCGTTAACTTCACTATGGTTAAATTGAAACAATGGTATTTCAGATATAAATCTATATAAAGAGTCTGGGTCAGTTCCTTCAGCAGTAGTAACAGAACTTGCTCTATACAAAGCTACTCCAGTTACTCTTTCTGATACAGGGTAAGAATCTTTAATTTTTATTTCAACATCTATAGATTGGTCAATACCACCACTTTTAAAGAATGAATTAGGAGTACTTAACAATGGAGTTTCTTGATAACCATCGTATATTAAAGACGCTTTGTAAAAAGCTTTTGTAATAGTAGGTCCTGCCCAACTATTAGCTGTACCACTTTCAGTAGGAGTAGCTATTGCAAACTCAGAAACACTTGAAGTGTATTCATTTGTAAATCCTGCTGTCCCTGTAAACAATGCTCTGTATCTAGCTTTCTGTTCATTGTCTCCATACTTAACTCCAAATATATGAAACTTATCTGTAGCTTGAGGATACCATTGAGTAGTTCCTCCAGTAACATCTTGAGTTATATTCCCGTGTTCAGCAGGTCTGTATCCGTGCTTATCATCTCCACCGGAACCCAATACTGGAATACTTCTATATCTTTTATGTAAAAGAGATTTAGCGGCAGTATCATAATAACTTATAGGAAAAGCACTAGCTGTATCATCTTCATTCCATAAAGCATAAGCATTAACAGATTGATAATCTGGTTCAATTACATTGCCATTACTAGTGTCCCAAGAATTTGGAAACAGCATTGGATTATTTACATCTGATAATGATTGTGGAGTATTACTTTCTAAACCAAATCTAAATGTATAAACAGCTCTATTACCCGGTCTAACATAACTTAACAAGTGTCTATGTCTTTTAGTACCTATAGTAGAAAAGAATATACTACCCGAGTAACCAAAGTTGGGAGATTTTGAAGGTACTAATCCTAATTTAATAATACCTTTATTTACAACAGTCCCTACTTGTTTTTGTTGTTCTCCTTCACCAGATTCATTTTCAATAGAAGTTACCCAATTAGGGATACTAAATGTTTGACTACCTTTAAACGTTCTATATTTCTTTGCAAGAGTACCTTGTTCATTCCAATCTAACATATGGGGAAAAGATTTATACTTACCCCTTCCTGTATTATCATCGTCTATTTCAATCATCCAAGTACACCAGTTTACAGGTCTATAATTAATTTGATTAGTGTTACCAGCATTGTTTGACATAAAAGGTCCAAACGCATCTGTAGTCCATTGAGGCATACTATGTGCAGTTGGGTCATTCCAATTTACTGAAACCCCAGTAATTATTTGTTTTTGTGCAACACTTGTTAAACAAGAATTAGCTTGATACCAGTTCTTATTAGCTCTCTTATCTAAGCTTGGTCCTATTTTCCCAGTAAAAGATAATATAGGAGACTTTCCATAGCTACCAGTACTAGAGTTAAACCCTGCAAAAGATAAACATCTATATTCAGTAGTCTCTGTAATCTTAGGAGTCATATTTCCACCAGTATAGTGACTTGCGTGTATCATAACAAAGTCAGGCATATCTGCTGTATATGAAGTTCCTCCGGGTGCTGTTATAGGTCCTACATTACCACTAGGCGTAACTTTTTGCATCCAGTACATTTCATTACCATTTTTAACACTAGGAGACCCATCTACATCAAACAAGCTTGGAGTAATATCTTCATAGTCATCAGCACCTATTATTTTCCCATCTGTTAAATTAGCAGTAGATATACTAGATGTTCTATACAACCAACCTTCTCCATCATTAACATTAAAGTTCCTACATCTACTTCTATTTTTAGCTACTACAATATACCACTTAGCAAATTCAGATGTTTCAGGTACTATGTAAAAATCACCAAACTCTAATATCTTATCACTGTTATCAGGTCTTTTTAAATGAATAGTGCAATACATATTAGCCTGTTGTCCAATAGTTCCACCTAATGCAGTATTTAAACTCCATAAATCAATAGTACCAGCATAGTCTTCACCTAACTCAGGCTTTCTTAATACACTAAACCCATCGCAATAGCTTCCGTGCATTTTGCCATACCATCTTTTAATTGCAATAGGAGTTGTTAAACTTCCATATTCATAAAGTTTATCATCTATTAAATTTTGTATTGTAATTCCATTTTTAATTGTTCCTGACATAGAAACATTATTTATACCAACAGCTATTTTTGCATCTGCTGTATTAGCACCACCACCAGCTCTTAATACTACAGACATATCGTATGCGTCTGTATTTGGGTTGTTAGCACCCTCTAAAACATCTATAGCAGGGTTAGACCTAAGTTCTGTATCACCAACACCTTCAAATCCGTTATTCTTACTATATCCTAAAAATTGAGGATTTGATTCTCTTCCTTTAGCAATATATAATTCTTTATTCTTTTTTTCAAAATCTAATATATGTCCGGGAGTTATAGCACCAATACTTAGTTCTGTGTCTACAGCTTTAGGCTCAGTAGTATCAATATCTTCTATAGTAGCAACTCTACCAGTAGTAGAACTAATAGCTAAAAGATTTCTATTGTCTTCTATATCTATAGTTTGTATATGGTCAAATTGCTCTATGCTATCATCAAGCTTAACATCAACATTAGTACTAAAAACCCAAGCGTCTCCTGATGTGTATGATGTAGCACTTGCTCTTGTAAATTTAACATAGACTCCAGTTGAACCTAGTTGATAACCAGTATCAACAGCTATAGTTGTAGTAGAGCTATAAGCACTATATTCTCCACCATCAGTATCTCTACTTCTATACTTCCAAGCTTCTGAACCATTATTGCCAGTAACTTTTACTTCAAAAGTAGTAGCAGTAGAGCCACTAAATGTACCGTAAACTTCAAAGTATTTTTTATTCCAAGGACTTACTGGCATTTGTTAATTTTCCTGATTCTGTGGCGGTTCATTTGTAAACTGTGTTACTGAGCTTTCTAGTGCAGTATAAGAATTTCCTCTTGTATAAGAAATAGAAGAAAATGGATTTTCAAATCCAGTATCTTTTAATACTTGAACTTCCGGAATACCTTTTAAATCACCATTATGCAAAGGGTCAATATTTAAACTTGTAGAAGCTGCACTAGGCGGTATATCTAGTTCATCTTGAGGGTCTGATATTATACCTGCTTGAAAAGTATTTATTTCAAATATCCTTTTAGGCATACTCGTTTCCGTCTATAGTTTTGCCCCAGAGTGATGTGACACCATCCAATATATTAACAACGTGAACTGTAAATCTATCGTCTGTATAGTAATCAACCACTGCAAAAGCGTGTTGCCAATTAGTTTTTCTATTACCAAGCCATCCATTAGCTTCATCTGACATATCCTTTAAACATCCAATACTCCAAGCTGATTTAGGTCCATCAACGTGTGTAACACTAGCCATTTGTAAATCGTGATGATGTCCATACATAACATTACACCCCAGCCTTATAAGATGATTTCTTGCGTGAGCTACTCCTGCGTAATGATTGCCGTGATAAAAGTGTAGATGACCTATCTTTAAGTATTTCCCGTTTGGATAATACTCGTACCCTCTTTGTTCTAAGAGTAAAGCTTCTTTTACGGAAAGACCTTGAAGATACGGATTCTCTTCTGAGAAGGAGTTTAGCCATTGCTCGTGATTCCCTTCAACAAAATATCTTTCTTTGCACCCAGCATAATCAAGTGCTTCATCAATCTGGTCCATTCCTTTATTAACGTTTTTAATGTCTTCGTAAACCCTTGGTAATTGATACTCCAAAGGGGGGCGTTTCTTTTTCTTCCACTGGAAATGGCTGACTGAACCCCACTCTCCTGTGTCTCCCAAGTCAACATAGAAATCTGGTTTAACTCTTTTAATCGCCTCACAAACAACATTAATTGCTGGTTGGTCGTGGAGAGGGAAGTGTTTATCTGGTGTAACAATTCCTCGTTTAACAACTTTTTCATCTAATTTGGTAGTTCTTCGCATATGTTTTCTAGACCTCCTAAGTCAATCCATAGTTCGGATGCTATTTTTAAGTACTTTATTGTTGTAACCTTTGTGTATCTTAAGTATTTTTCTTGACAGCGAGAACACTCCCAATACAAAACACCTTTTTTAGCTCCTATTAACTCTATCCCTACAATATCTGTGCAACCACAACAGTTACATTCTTTAGGAGCTTCTTTAAATCTTTTAGTCCCTCTAAATTCTAATTTCTCAAAAATCTCGTTATGTCGAGATTGCTCTTCTGTACCAGCCATACCAATATTTACCTAATTTCGGTTTTCTATTTACCAAGTCTGCATAGTACTTTACTCTATAGCTACGTAGTCTTTCTGGCTCTAAACCAGACTTAAGGGCATTACTTATCGTCTTTGGTCCAATCCCTCCGTCTACCTCTGTTTTTACGCCTTTAGCACTAATAGATTCTTGTAGTATCTTTACAGCTCTTGACTTACCCATATTAACAACCATATCAAAATAAATCATACGCAATTCTTCAGGTACTTTAGAAACCTTTGCTTTTAACCAATAGTCTTTAAAGTAAATATCAGATGCGTCTTTTTCTGTAAGGTCTTTAATATTAAGAAAAGGATAAGCTTTTTTACTTATCCCGTATTTAGTTTCACCACCCGGGTCAACTGGGTCGTCTACATATCCACCTTCGTGTTTTAATACTATCTTTATGCAATCATCAAACTCTGTTATTTGCATTTACATCTCCACTTACGCAAAGCTTTGTTTATTCTAGAATTAGGGTCTCTAGCTGTTTTAGCACTTGTTAATCTTTTTTTCATACCACACATCCTAGCACAAAAACTAGCTCTTCTTGCCTTAGCTTTTCCTTTAGGGTTCTTTTTAGTTACAGGTGCTTTTAGTGTACCTTTACTATAACTTGCCCTACCTTTAGCATTTAAACCACCACTTTCTGATTTGCCTTCTTTTCTAGTCCACGCTTCTGACATTACTTCCTCTTCTTTGATATTCTTTTTACTTTACCATTATGGGTTCTAGCGTATATGTAGTTTTTTGTTTCTCTAATAACAGTACCAGAGTAAGTATCATTTCCCCATTTCCAACTAATCTTTCTACCCATTATTACTTCTTAAACATTCCCTCAATAATATCAGTAACTACATCAACACATTTTTCAAAAAAAATCTGCTCTTTGTCTTCTGATACAAAGGGTATATCAATCTTCTTATTAATGGCAGTTGCAATTTTAGAAGCCATATCTTCACTTCCTAATTCATCCATCATTTTATCTTTCATAGCATCAGCTTGTTTCTCAGCTAACTCTAACATCATTCCTTTAATATCCATTACTTACTCTCCTTTATTCTCTTTGTTTTTAAATATAAATAATAAATTTGTACTGCAAACATAATGCACATCAATATACCTGATAACACATCTGTCCAATATATAAATCCCATACTTGTTGTTATCCCCGTTACTCTTAAACTGTCCATCATTTATGTCCATTTACTCTCGATAGAGAGCCCTTTATTTCTGATAATTGATTGTCCGCATCGTTTATCTCTTTTGTAATAGCATCAAATTTTCTATCAAGCTTATCGTCAGATTTATTCCATCTAGCTATAAGTTTAATAATCATACCTTCCATATTCTCAAGAGTTTCACTTTGCCCTCTATTCTCTATCTTTAAAGTTTCTAATGCTTCAGCTTGTTCAGTTGCTCTTCTGTTCATACTATAAACCATATAAACAAACATAGCTCCGACTACGCCTATCATTCCTGCTTCTGAATATACCGCTAAAAAGTCCATAAGTGTTTGTTTTATTTCCTCTTCTTACCCCATTTAAGTGGATTAAGCTCAAGTGATTGTTTATACCACTTATGAATTTCATCCATTTCCGCTTCGTGTTTACTTTCTAATTTACTAACTCTAAGATTAACTTCCTCCAACTCTCTTGTAATATTTCCAAGTTGTGTTGTAATATTAACGTACGTATAAACAAGTGTCCCTGTAAGCATAAGCAACTGAATGAGCCACTTAATGTTGAGATGTACGCTAAAGTTATCATCAATCTTGTTAACTTTGTACGACCTCGCAAGGTTATCTTTACTCATCTTCCTTTGGTTCGGGTATACCTAATACTCCTCTCATTAGAGTTATTATTTTATTATAATCTTCTACTCGTATATCTCCAAAACTTTTACCCGGATATAACAAGTCTATTACTAATTGACAAGCCTTATCTGTATCTTCTTTGTACTTTTCTAATTCTGTTTTTAACATAACTAACCCCTATTTGACTTGTTTTAATAAACCAGCTTTAAATGTTAAGTTTCGTGTTTGACCTTTACTATTTACAACAACAGTTACTGTTCCGTCATATCCTGAAACACTAGCATCTGAACCATTCGCACCTGCGGCTCCTGTAGCCCCTGTAGCTCCTTGTGGTCCAGTAGCACCAGTTGCTCCTGCACTACCCGTGTCACCTTTATCGCCTTTAGGTCCTAAAGCTCCTTGAAATCCTTGGTCACCTTTATCTCCCTTAGCACCGTCACTTCCGTTCGTTCCGTTAGTTCCGTTGCTTCCAGCCGGTCCTGTATTTCCTGTATCTCCTTTTGGACCCTGCGGACCTGTTGCTCCTTGAGGACCAGTACTTCCAGTATCACCTTTGTCGCCTTTAGCACCTGCTGAACCATTAGTTCCATTACTTCCAGCGGGACCAGTATCACCTGTGTCACCTTTCGGTCCTTGTGGACCTGTAGAGCCGGTATCTCCTTTAGCACCATCTGTTCCATTTGTTCCAGCATTACCTTTAGCACCTGTACTACCAGCCGGACCTTGAGGTCCAGTATCGCCTGTATCGCCCTTATCTCCTTTTACTCCGTTAGCACCAGCACTACCAGTTGTACCCTTATCTCCTTTAGGACCTGCTGGTCCCTGAGCACCGGTAGCTCCATCGCTACCATTTGTACCGGGATTACCCTTAGCACCAGTATCACCCTTTGCTCCATTAGAACCATCAGTTCCCGGGTCACCTTTAGCACCGGCAGAACCAGTATCGCCCTTAACTCCTTGTGGACCAGTTGGTCCAGCAACGCCTTGGGGACCTGTTGCCCCAGTAGAGCCAGTCGCTCCTGTATCGCCAGTATCACCTTT
>TARA_R100001463_G_scaffold127288_1_pt1 | contig 17775 bp, 11 predicted proteins | sample TARA_R100001463 | Tara Oceans TARA_R100001463 (sample SAMEA2622242) | marine metagenome | biome: marine biome (ENVO:00000447); feature: deep chlorophyll maximum layer (ENVO:xxxxxxxx); material: "saline water (ENVO:00002010), including plankton (ENVO:xxxxxxxx)" | depth 40 m
TTTTTACCCCTTACTCTATAGTTCCCACTAAACTTTTGGTCCTCTGTTTCTACACGTATAACATCATTTTCAGACAGATAAGCACCCTCAAACGTTGCAATCCCATACTCATACTGTGTAGTCAGATTAGCTCTAAAAAGTTTCTGAGCAAAATCTTTACACTCGGCGGGGGAGCGTAATGCTGTATTGGTTACTTCTAAATAATTCCTGTCAAAAGCTTCAACGGCAGTATCATGCGAGAATGTTCCTTTTACTCCGTCTGCTCCGTTAACAATAACAATAGTAGGAACTTTCCTATTTATAATTTTTAAATCAGTGATATTATCATACTCACTAAACACATGTTTTATCTCAGTTGAATCCAAATCACTCTCTAATTCTATTACCAACTGAGAAGTACTACCATCATCAACTACCTTAACAATATTAGGCCTAGGTATTGTACCACTATCATCCACTGCTCTACTAACCATTTGCTTTATTATATCTAATATGCTCAACGTACCTCTCAAGGGGGGCCTAGAAGAGCTAACAATAGGGGTAGTATCGCCTATGATGTCTGTTCCAACTTTAGTGTTTAGTAGAGCTCTAGAGATTGCATTGCGGATTGCGTTAGCTGCGCTTAATCCATCTATATTATCTTTATCAGTTAGTACTATCTTTGCCTTTTCAGGATTACCACCTTTGACCATATACCCTATGATATCTTGAGCAAAGACTTCTATACTATCAAAGTTCTCTTTTACTCTCTTTATATAACCTCTAAATAGGGGTTTATCAGCTTCATTAAGAAAGAAAGTTACCTCTTTATTCCATAATTTTCTAAAGCCATCATACTGTCTAGGTAATTTAAATTGTAAAGTAGCTGCAGTTAATCCACCTGTATTTTGGTAATTACCCTCTAAATACTCTACAACTCTTCCTTCAATTCTAATTTCAGGAGTAATCTCTTTCATTCTGGATTCCTCCTAGAGGATATATATCTGTCATTAATATACCCGTGTTTTTTATCAGAGCTATTTTTTGTACTACTAAAGTAAACGTATAACTCTTAACTGCGCGAGGTCCACCAACAGCTCTAGTCTCATTTACATTAGTAACCTTACCCCATAATCTTACAAAGGTACCATCTTTTTGTGGTTCATCCCAATAAACATCTACACCATCAGCTTGTATGTTTCTCAGTTTATGTAAATGTCCGTAAAGTGTTGAAGGGCCGTGGTCATCAAATGCGCTACTGGAGTTCTCATCACCAAGAGCTACACTAGTGAATCCTATCTCAGTCATTCCTACTCCTGTTTTAATAACAAAAGTCTGACCTTTTCTACTAATTGCTTTGAAGTATTGTCCTTGTCTTCCGATGCTTAAATCACTAGTTATTTGTAATGAGTTTAAATTATAAGCAGAATCATCGACTTCTTTTAATATAACACCGTGACCTTGGTTTGCGTCAAATACATTCCATAATGTAGGACAAGGCGTACCAGCTGTACCATCACCAGTAGCACCACTAAGTGTTACTTTTAATAAAAACTTAGGGTTTGTTGCCCAAGATGAACCAGTGAATATAGCGTCAGTGCAATTATATAAATTTTTAAAGAATGAAGTACCAGCATTATAATGTTGACCACCAGCAGCAATCAACTCTGCTACTCGGTAATCACCTATAACATTATCATCATTGTATGATTTAGATGCACCATTTACTACATCATAAATATTAATTCTTCTCAAACTAAATCTTAAATCTGCTACATCACCATTTATAGGTATTTTATAGTTACCATTACTTGCTGCAGTACCAGTTGTTCCAACCATAAGTGTAAGTTTATCTGTACCATTCCAACCATTACTTGCACCACTAGCAACCCAAAACGAACTACCAGATGCCTGAGCGTTTCCAGAAACAATACAAATATATTTAAATCTACCTACATCATCTGCACTACCTATAGTACCAACAGCAGTCTGCGCTGCACCACCTAAAGTTAATGTTACAGAGTCTCCATATCCATTGCTAGAAGCTGCATTATTAGTTACAGCAGTAGCTGTAAAAGGCACGTCATCATTACCAGCTGCCACACAAGCTGCGAAGCTACCACTTGCAGTATTATATATACCACCACATAAATTAGGTAATGTAGTAGCTGTCCAATCTGATGGCATATCAAATGATATATAACCACTTTTTGCTAATGATGTATGTTTATAATCATAATCGTCTGCTGAAGTGTCTCTGAATTCTCGTGAATATCGAGTAGTATCTTTAAATTTAAGAGGTTTCCAATATGCGTTTTGTTTTTTAGTACCACTTTCATTTATGTGTAAATACTCAACACCAGCTATTTTTAGTCCACTATCGGCGTCAAAACCAGAAGTGTCAGACATTAGTGTATTAGCGTAACTTGTAGCGTTAATAAATACCTTATTGGTCTTACTGTCAAAAGTCATCAACAAATATTCTTTTTCTTTTTGTGTTACGAATTCATCTGTCACTGATTTTATTGCAGTTTGATTTAATGATGCTAAAGGTAAACTATCACTTGATGTATTGTTTTTCATTTTGCTCGTGTAATCAACCACACTTGTTTGTGTAATTACTTCTGGTGTAGTCCAGTTTGGACACGGATGACATAAAAATACTTCTGGTTGATTTGTAGTAACTATACTTCCTGAATTAGATGAAGGCATTACTGAATTTCTTATCATATGATATTGGTCAGGAATATTACCATAGTCATTTAATGCTATCGAATCTTCACGAATAGCATTACTATCATTGTACCATTTATATGTAGCGCCTGAACCAAAAACCTTTTGGTTACTAACTCCGTTTAAACCATCAGGTCGTGTAAGATATGTATACTGTAAAGGTACAACACTGTCTGGTACTTTAGTCCCAGTACCTAATATATTTGTACTTAATGACCATTGATTAACAGGGTTAAACCACCATTTACCATTATCATACCTGTAATTGCTTATAGTTACATTGGATGCTGCTGCTCTACTCTGAGACATATCTAGTGAAGTATACCTTAAGTAATCTTCCACTTGTTTTATAGGGCTACCTGCGGTCACATATGTTATTGGATAATAATTTCCATCATTTGCCTTTGTTACTACGAATATTTTTAACCTATTAAATACTTCATTTGTAGTGTAATCAGTACCTGCATTAGCTGCAGTGGTACCAGTTGCTTTACAACTATCATATTTAACCTTTATTACTTTACTAAATGCACCTTCTTCACTCACAAAAGCACTACCAAATATATTATAAACTCCATACTGATTAGTGCCAGTGGTAAAATCTATTGTAGATGTTATTGTTTCTTGTGAAACATCTGTACCTACTGCAAGACCAGCTTGGTCTGCACCGGTTGCAGCATTAAGTTTATTTCTTTGTATAATTCCTTCAACCGAAACCTGTATCTCTTGTATAGTTCCGGTCAATTCTGTTCTTGTTATAGTTGGAGCTATAGCTATAAATAATTCCTTTGGTCCTTCTACATCCATTATAGAGTTATCAATACCACTATTTATAACTACGTTATCTAATCTAGATATAGCAGTTGCAGAATTATCATTAACTACAATGTTTTGTATACCACTATTGTTCGTGAAAGGACTAATATTAGAGTTGGAAGATTCATTAGCATTGAATCTAGAAACGAATCCATAAGAATTTATTGTTTGAATGACTGGTTTAAAAGTACCGGATTTATTATAGGTATGTTTAACTACAAATGAACCTTTTGGTTCTGTTGTTTCAACCCATTGATAATTTGATTCTTCTACTTTATTACTCTCTCCATCATCCCAGTCTATATAAATAGCCCTTATGTTGTTTTCTTTGAATGTCAAAGTAGCTGTGCGTTCTTCATTTACTTTACCTGTACTAGCTTCATCCCATGCTAACGTCATATTGGTGTAGTCCTCCATGATGTGGTGTTACTCATACCTATTTCTGCGTGAGTACTACCTCTAAAATTGTGGTAATCTGCAGCTATCAAACGAGCGTTGTGTGTATATATTTGACCTAATGCTCCACCACTATAATCACCATCTAAAATATCTTCTGTATTAAAAATATATTCATTACTTTTATCTATAATGGTCAAAGCTTTACTATAAATGATAACTTCTTCCATCAATCCCCTTGAACCTGTCAAACCAACTTCGTGACGTCCACCAATTACAAAATCTGCAGAATTGTTTACCTTTGTTGTACCTGCACTACTACCTGCTAATGAACCATTTATATATAATTTAACCTTTTCACTATCTAAACTACCAGAATGATACGTTACTATTATACTAGTAGGTGTACTACCATCACATATAACAGTACCTAATGAAGTAATATCTACATCGTTACCCATCCTAACTCTTAGAGTATCATCTGCTTGTTTGTCTATATAAAAATTATTAGTTAAAGTAGTTAAATCATCACTTTGAGAAACTACAAATCTTCTATTTCCTTGGTCATCTGCAGCAGGTGTCCAATGTAATACTAATGTAAATTCATCTCTACCATCTAAAGCAGTATTTGTACCAGATGGTATCGTTATTTTACTGTCAGTACTGTCAGTAATATTCATTTGTGGTGCATATCCACCTTGTCCCTCAATTACAGCTCTAATGTTGGCACCCACTGTAACAGAACCACTACTTTGTGCGGAAGGGTTATGAACTGTATATGTTGGTGCAGTATCTAATGAAGTTGATTGGTCGTTGAGTGGTACCCACATAGTAGCATTATGATATTTATCTAAGATAGGTTTAGTATCTACCATTAAATATCTATACCATATATCATCACCATTACTTTCGTTCCAATTGAATTTAACTGCGTTTAAATTTTTAGTAGTTAAGCTATATAAATTAATATTATCGTCCAATGTATTTTGCACCGGAGCCACTTTCAAATCAGAAATTATAGGAGGTAAATCTTTATATCTTATATAAACAGACGGTCTATATCTTGTAGTATCTACGCCACCTCCTTCAGTATAATTATCAGTATAAATACCCATACTCGACACCGTAGAAATACCATCTAACATTAACATAAATGGAGCACTAACTGGTGTATGTACATCTTTAACTTCACTTTGAACATATTTATCGATATCTAAAAAATTAAATTTATTATAAATTAAACTTCCTTTACATGCTTCTCCACCAGCCCCCTCTGCGTAAACACCATAACCAAAGTCTTTATCTAATATAATGGTGTCCGAGTCTACATCAAACTCTACATTCCATATATTATTATACAATGCAGATTTAACTTGAGATTGTCTAGAAGATGCTGTGGAATAAAAATAAGTAAATTCATTGACAGTACTGCCTGTTTGTGTAGTCGAACCTGTGTCAGGAGTTTCCATGACTGTACATGCTGATTGATAACTTCTTGGTGTAATATCTGGTGGGGTATCTAAAGTCATAGTTACCCAGAATTTTTCAGGGCCAACCCATAACCTAGATAAATTATTCTCAGTTAATAATGCAGTACTACCATCGTCTGCGTTAGTTAAATCCTCAGTAAAACTAATTATACCAGATGTTATTTCACTAGCGCCATCTAATTTTAAACCTGTTCTTCTTACTGAAGTACTGGGTGATTCGTTAATAAGATATATAGCGTATGTCTCTTCATCGTTTAATTGATTGAATACAGAAGGATTATGTACTTTGATTTGGTTGTTTAGTAATGTGGCTGCAGTTTCACTAGTTTCTTCTGTAGAACTTGTTTGTTCAGGAATTTTCATAATCTTTGTACTAGTTAAAATACTTTCACGTTTAGTCCAACCACCAAAATCTATACCATTTGTACCGGTACCAGCAACACTCAATCCTACAAAACCCTTTTCTCTTAGAGCATTAGTGGATAAAAAGTCATTTTCTTGACTTCCTAAAGAGAATGCATTAGATGCTATAGAAGTACCAGTAGGGTCTATCTTAAACATAGTACCTGATACAGTATCGAAGTACGTAGCAGCAGCACTACCACTTATATATGATATAGTTGAGAACATTTGTTGTCCTAATGGTATGTTATATGCGACTCCAGCGTTGTTAAGAGCTGCATCTATTCCTAAGATACCACCAGACTTAACTGCGTCCGTAGGGTCTTTGAGGAATCTATTTTTGAAATAAGAGTTAGTTGAATAACCAGATACAGCTGGTGAACCAACCACAGTAGCCCAATCAGTAGTTCTAAAATCATTCATTAGAATATATCCTGAAGCATCAGTTGCGTGTGCGTCTGTAGAAGTAGGTAAATCTCCCTTATCATCAAAACCAAAACAAACATTTTGTCCTACATTATAAGTATAATAGTAACCACCACGGGTAGCTACACTTCCTCCTGCGTTATTACTTCCTGTAAGTGGTGCTAAAGAAGCTTTATCAGTAACCCATCCACTGTCGTAGGTCGTACCATCAATTCTAGTTCCAATTGGTGATTTTATGTCTTTAGGAGCTAAGGTTAATCTACCTGATGCGCCACCTTCTGACACATTTGTTACATGTGGTGTAAAGTTTCTTAAAATTACATTATCAACAAATAATTCCATCTCTCTAGATGCACCAGACACTAGTACTTCACTATCAGATACTGTAAATAAATCAGTAGCTATGGAATCGGTTTTATTATTCCAACAGTAGTTTTGTACCCAAATAGTCATGTGTTTTGGGAAATAGTTAGGACTGTCCATCCATCTATAACTGGCACCTACATCAGCAGGTTTGTTAGTGGCATGTGCTGGGAAAGGAATATCCAAACAAGGTATATTTTCATTAGCATTATCATTAGTACCCTCAACTCCTTCTATATCAAAGTATACTCTCATACAGCTTCCTCTTTCTGCAGCATTACTATATGCTGGAGTAGTTCTATATGGATTTAAACTTGCACTACCAGTATTATTAAAAAATTCAGAATTCATAAAAGTTCTCATATTTATCCAAGAATTCATCGGTAATGTACAATATTGTGGAGTGTTATTTACGAAGAAAGGTAAATTTCCCCATGATAAGATATCTATGTTTTCTAACGGGTCATCTGGAGTTGTAGCTGTAGTTCCTACTAACTTAACTAAACCAGCTTCTTTCATAACTGTTGTATCTGCCGCACTAGTACCAGAGGTACACTGTCCTACAGCAGTAACTGGTATAGGCATAGCATATAAATCTGCAAATTCTCCGCTTAAAATTGGTGGATTACCACCAATACCATAACTTGTGAACACTACTCCCCCAACAACATTTTCAGTTTCTTCACCAGAATAAAACCTATTTAATCCATAATTTATAAATTTATCCACAGTTGTATGGTCTTGTTTAGGTTTATAATTTGAAAAGGTAACAACAACACTTCTTAAAAAAGTACCTGCGGTCTCTCCACAGTGTTCTTGTGTTAAAGTTGCTTGATTATAATACCCTGTAGGGTCAGCTAATTTTGCACAACCTGATATATTAACCTGTACATTAGGCATCATCTTAGAAAAATTTAAAGCCATATCTATCTCAGGCACTACAGCTCTATGATTACCAAAAACAGCCGTACTATCTGTAGCAGAAACGGTGCTACGTCCTATGTCCACAGGAGGTGGAGGCATAGGTATATTATACATCGAAGCTCTCATTGATTGAGGGTTTAAATTACCAGAAACTCCTAGTTGATTTTGTAATGTTTCATTATGTGGTGAATATCCCCAATTGTGATAAAGACGCAAAGCCTGACCTCCATCTAAACTGTTCTCAGTTGATAAGTCTATTTGACTTAGTATAAGGGGATTTGCGTCACTAGAATCATACGGATTTGCTGCATTCATTGAAGTTGCTATATCACTAAATATTGTGTTACCAGTGGTTGCAGCTGGTGTTGCCTCTAAATCAGATGTAGTCATCTCAAAATTATCAAAGTGTATTAAATGTCTTATCTCATCTAAATCAAATCTGTGACTACCACCAACACCATATCTTACTCTATTTCTTGTTATGTAATTAGGACCAAGAGAATCCCACACTACCTTTGCAGTATTATTAGTGCTATTAGTATAACATCTTATACGTACATCAGGTCCAGAATTTGGGTACTCACTTTCATATGCACCTCCTCCTACAGCCCTCTTATTTTCTATAATCATCAAACTACGACCAGCTTTTGGTTCGTGTAATAAATCGACTGTTTGTCCTAAATTAGAGTTAACATATTCTGTAAGTTCATCATTTCTAAAATATGGTTCTGACATTTTAACTGTACTACTGCCGGCACTTTTGGTTACACTGTCTTGGTCAAATGTTATACCCTCAAATGTCTCTGATAGATATATAGACCCTACAGGATTAGAATTGTACAAGGCTACCTTTTGCCCTACTTCATCATTACTTGTAGAACCACTACGATGTGCAAAACTAAAACCACCCTCAGTAATTGGTAAATCTGGAGTCATAGCGTATAATTTAACATTAGTAGATTGACGATGTGTATTACCTGATATAGATGATTGAAATATCTTTATATATCCACCATCAACTGCAGCATCACCATATGGAGGTAAACTTGCTATATTACCTGTAAGTATTGCAGATTGTGCAGTATCTGATGCTGAAAATAATAATTCATTACCCACACTTTGTGGTAAATCATTAAAACCCCACGGTAATTTAGTCATATCACTAAAATCTGTTTTCTTGTAAAAATGATTTCTTGGAACTACTGGTCCTCTTATTAATGTCATACTAATCCTCCGAATGAATCAATACCTATAGAAACGTTTTTCATCACAGTCTTTCCACTTCCTATAGATTCTTGGGTTTGCATAGTATTTAAGATTTTGCCTGAACTGTCTGGTATAAATAGCTCTGGCCCTTGTTCACCCACTAAATATGGCCGACCACCCATAGGCATACCTCCACCAGCCATTGGTGATACATAACCACCAGACTGCCTACTATCTAAGAATCTTTTGAGCATTACTCCTCCCATTAGTAGTGCACCTAAACCAGTACCAGCCATTGCGAATTTAAAAGCCATTGCACTTCTAGCTGCCCCCATCATCATCAATTGTGTTATTGGAAGAACACTATTTAACATCTTGAAATAAATAATAAATTTAAGCATATCAGGACCTATTGCGTTTATAACTTCTAAAAAGATTTTCATTGGCATAACCATCAGTTTAATCATATCAGCACTAATTAAACCTTCTTTTGAGAACTCAACTATAATTTCAACTAACATTTCCATAACTTTACCTAATTCTTTAACAGCGTCAATAGCTACATTGTGTAGTTCCATACCAAACTCAGTTAACTGATATGTACCATCTTCCATGGTTGTAACAAATAAACCACTAAAATTCTCGACGAATTCAACTACTGCTTTGTGAAACCCATTCATAAACTCTGTTCCTTCAAAAGCCGCATCTCTAAACAAAAATATAGCATCTACATTGTTTTTAAGTATTTGTATTTGTGCTGATATAGATGCGTTCTGTATACGAACCATATCATCTAGTTGACCGCCTGCGTTTACACTTCCTTCCACAGCTTCAGTAAATTCATCAGAAGCCTGAACTAAGTGAATAAATGCAGTAGCACCACGAACGTTCAAATCTTGTATTAAAGTAGTTAATAGTTCTGTATTAGATGCTGTCTCAGGACCTACTACCTCAGCAAAGTTAGCTGCTATCTCAGTTAGTTGTTTCATCTCACCTTCTGCGTTTAGAATCTCAACACCCATCTTACGGAACCCTACTTCAGCATCCATAGCACTTTCAGCGAATTCAGCCACAGCTTGTCTTAAACCACGACCTGCAATACCAGCCTCTAAAGCTCTATTAGTCAGCACAGCTAGTGCCCCCAACAGCTGGTCTAAGCTTTGCCCTGTAGAGGTAAAGAAAGGTAAAGCGAACTTAACAGCGCTTGATAAATCTTGATACTCAATCAAAGACTTCTGAATAGCAAATGCGAATTTGTCTGTAACTTCGGCTGCTTGGTCCATTTGCATCTCAAAACCAAACAATGTCTGAGCTGTTAGCTTAGAGATAGTATTGTGGTCACCCTGTACAGCCATAGATAACTTTAATGTCTCTGGTAATATTGATAATGCTTCGTTGGCGCTTACACCAGCCGATGCAAGTTGGTACAATCCAGTAGCACCGTTTTGGATTTCGATACCAAATTTCTGTCCAAATTGCATTATGGTGTCACCGACGTTAAAAAGTTCTGAATTTGTTAAGTTGAAAACAGAGTTTGCGTTTAATAATTCACGCTCAAACTCTATGAGAGCTTGTGTGTTCTGATTAATCTTGTAGTAGAAGGCTGTTGCGATAGCCACAGAGTTACGTAAAGCGGTATTAAATCCTTGTCTGACGTGATTTGCTGCTGAAGCGACTTTGGAACCGAATTTGGCCGCAGATGTAGCCAATTGGTCAAACTTACCGCGGGCTTGTTCAGCCGTTTTCATACCAGTTTTTAGATTACGTGTATTTTTCTCTTCTACTCTTAATCTTTTTTCACTTTTTTTAGTAAGTTTTTCTAGCTCGTCTCTTTCTTTCTTTAAGGCGTTTAATCTTTTCTCTTGTGCTTTACCACCTTTTCTTTTATTATTGAGTTCTGCAGAAATCATTTCATCTATTTGTTTTAATCTCTTTGCATTAACAATAAACTCATCTTTAGCGGCTTGTTGTTGTTCTTTTTGTAATTGTAATACTTCACGACGACCCCTTGCATCCATCTTTGCTAGATTAGATACTAAACGAGTCATGCGCTCTAGTGGTTTTACACCTTGATTAACACCCTTAAATAGGTCTTTACCAAGTTGTGTGTCTGCAGTAGCCTTTTTAAGACCAGAAAACCCTTCTTTTACTTTTCCTTCGCTGTCAGCAAATGAACCTGCTACAGCTCGACCGGAGTCTTGAAGGTTTTTTAGACCTCGTGCTACCTCTCCTTGCATCAAAGCGTTAGTCCGTTTTAAATTAGATTGAAAAAGTCCTGCAGATTTTTGTTGTTCTGATAAAGCAATACCTCTATTCTTAGCTGAGGCTTGTTGTCTCATTAGAGCTATCTTCTCAAATATACTAGAAGCGCCAGTAGATAATAAACCACCAGCTTGTTGCATAGCCTGTGGGCTGGGAACGGCTAAACCGATTGCGACTCTTGCTGCAAATACTTGTCCTGCGAAACCCATCTATATTATTCCTTTGAATGTTGGTTGTTGTCGTTTCCCTCCGAGCATTTCCTCATATTTCCTACGACACTGCATATATTTTATATACTGTGAACGTATTTCTGGCTTATCTTTAGCCATTTCACTTATATCTTTTTCACTATACCCGTCCATTGAATGAAAGGTCTCATACTCTGCGTGTGCACTGAGTAAACCTATCAGTTCATGACGTGGCGTTTCCTTTATATCTGCCCATCTCATCCCTAAATCTTTCATCAGTGGGACGTATAGAAGTACCGCATCAGGCGATTCCAGCATCAGTTCTGAAAATTTGCTTGTGCTAACTCCTCAGCTCCTAGAATCTTGTTAGATATATTGTATCTCAAGGTTGTAGGGATATGTGCCCATTGTTCTTCTGAAATTATAGGTCCGTCTGGGTTTTTTTCATTTGCTTTTGATATCATTTTCATGACTCTTTTTGAACCAAGTTCCTGATACATTCCCATCTTTTCATCTTCTGGTAAACTATCGTTTACTGCAGGTAGTTTTGGTTCTTCTTTCTCTGTTAATTCACAGTATTGGAACTCTACTACTCCACCTCGGAAAACTACTTCATCTATTTGCACTTCATCAGTTAGTGCGACTAGGTCATCCATAGACCAAATTTTCTTTTCTTCCATTATTCTTTCTCCTGTTCTAATTTTTCGTATCCAAAATAATCCATAAACCAACCTAGCTTTTGTTGTATAGCTAGGCATGCTTCTACCCCTAGTATTTCTACAGGGTTTTGTTTTATAGGTTTTACTTCGGGTCTGATTTTATGAGTACCATATATACTTTGTACATCAGTCTCATGCGTAACTTGTTTAATGTTACTAAAATCGTGTTTATAATCTACGATACCTAAGTATTTATAGATTTCGGTCATCGTCTTATCTGGTTCTTCTGTTAATAGCTCATAAGGTATGAAATACACATTATTGTCTCTCATTTCAATTGACGCTGCAATTTTATCAAAAACTCTAAATGACGGTACGGTTAACCACCAATGATTTACCCTTTCTAAAACTGTATTTCCTTCATCATTTTTACTAATCATAGGTGTTGTTCTGTATATCTTTTCGAAACTAGCAAATATATCAAAGGGATGTCTAATCATACAAAAAATAGTTGTGTCTGGTAATATTTCTTTCACAAAACTAGGCGAATATATCCACTTACGCCCTTTATCTAAAACATGTTTTTTATCTGTTACTTCATCATAGTATACTTCAATACCTTTGTTTAGAAAACTTTTCACAGATTCGGCTCTTTTATCAGTATAATACTTATTATCTGGGTCAATACCTTCGGTTGCAGTGTCCAAAGATTCTGACCAAGCATAATGTCCTCCATACACTAGTTCAACTAGTGAGCTGGTAGGGCTTGCATAAATATCTGGGTGGTTACCCATAATATTCGAAAATAAAGTTGACCCCGCACGGGGTAAGCTTGCATTTATTATAAACATTTTTTTTCTCTCCTTACATTGTTAGATGGCGGAGCACAACCCCACCATCAATTAGTTTTAGATTTAAGCTTCTAAAGCTGCTATAAGAGCTAGCATTTCTGTCTTATGTTCATATTCATCGATTTCATCAAAGAATAAATCAACTTCAGAATCATCTACAACTTTTAAATCATCAAAAGCTGTTTTGACATCATCAGATAACATCTCATAGTGTAATGACATATTATCTTCATCATAGTCTGGATGGTTGTAATTTAATACAACTGTGTACTTGCTTACTCCTACATAGGACCAGCTTTTAGCTGGTTTTACTGGTGTTGGTAATTCTATACTCATATTATCTCCTTATTGATTTTGGTGTGCGTGCCAAGTTGCTAACCAGTTTAAGTTGGTTGCTGCTTTACCAGTGACAGTCAAATCTAAACATTTGTTAGTATTGTCTATAGTTATAGCGGCATTCATACCAGCATCTTCTTCGTGAATAACTGTTGTAGTAACTGAACCTAAAAAGGCTGGGTTGTTACTTCCATTGTTATCTCTGTTAACTACACCCTCTATTCTATAAATACAACCGACTGTACTACTAGTATCATCTGTACCTTGAACAATCACATCAAAGTGTACACATGTTGAAGTATCTATCACAAAATTACCATCTGTTGAACCACCGCTTGCTAAAAATATTTTAGTTGGGGTTGCGTCAGTTGTTGCACCTAGTGACTGACAAATTTGATAACTGTCACTAATACTTTTTGCACCGTTAGCATTGAACCTAATACCACCTAATCGTCCTGCACCCATAGTACCTCTACCAATAGCTATCGAACCACTTGTTGCTGCTTGTGAGCCACTTCCGATAGAAATAGCTTTTGTTGCTGTGGCTTTTCCACAAATACCTGTAGCAAAAGTTGCTGAACCAGTTCCACCAGTTCCGAGACCCATTGCATCTTGTGCTGAAGATTTTGCATTTTTCCCAAGTGCTAAAGTGTAACTACCAGTAGCATTTGATAGATATCCTATACTTATAGCTCCTAAACCTGCAGCATTAGAACCTATACCTCCAATAATAGCTGCTACAGAGCCATCTTTGATTGTATTTAAATATCCAAATGCAGTGGAATAAGCTGCAGAAGCTTGTATTGTGTTTGCTTTTCCTATCGCAACGTGACTGTCACTATTACCAGAAACAATGTTACCAGTTCCTGCCACAAAGTTAGAGTGTGCTGTTTCACCAAGTATTTGATTATCTCTTCCAAATGCATAGTTGTAAAGTCCCTTTAGGGTATTTCCTTCACCTGCGACTATCGTAGCATTAGCACCTGTTGATGCATACTGGTCAGTCACGGCTGGGTCGAAGTTAGGATTATATCCTATGTTGACGTGTCCGCCGAATTTATATCCGCTCATATATCTACAACTCCGTTGGGTCTATGGCTCCGTCATCTCCGTTCGTTCCGAATGAAGGAAGTACGTACGTCATAAACTCTATTGTTTCTTCTTGAGTTCCATCTGTATTCATTGTAACAGTGTGACTTTGTATGCAGCAACCTTTTAATGTTATTACTTCTGCTGTTCCACTGTTTACATTGTTTACTATAAATAGTCTGTAACCACGGTCTGTGGTTGGTTGTGCTAAACCATCATCAGCTGCACTACTTCCACTTAAAGCACCATATCGTACTTCGTTAAATAATACATCCATGAATTCATCTGTCTTTTTACGTGTTAATGTTAGTGTAGTTTCTTTTTTGATTTCAGCTTTGGTTTGAGACCTCATACCGAAATATGATATGTCTTCATCCATAGCACCAATACTTACTTCAGCTGCTGTCAATTGATTAAAAGCTGCATCTTCATTACCTACTGCTTTAACATTGAAAGTACCTGCTGGACTAGCAGTGATTGCTGCTATTTGACTTGATGCTCCACCGGCTGGTGTAATTGCAACACCTCTATTAGATTCTGTACTTATTTTAATTTCTACGTCTTTACCTAAGAAAAATACCATAAATATCAGAGCTCCGCCATTGTTGTTGGTGCAAAATCAGACCATCCATCGCTACCGACTGCTGCGGTAGGTACGAAAGGTGCTGGTGCGACTGAAGAAGTAAACTCAACACTTTCTTCTGTTACTCCATCTGCGTTAAGGGACACAGTGTGTCCAGTCATTACTGCATTTTTAACTACAAAAACTTCTTCTGAAGCTGCTCCACTTGGTTTTAATACCATGTGTATTCTGTAACCGTAGCAACAGTTTGTTGCGGGATTGGCTGCGATGTCTGATACATCTTTCATGTAATATTGTCCATCACTAATTTTTGCTGTGGTTGCGTCACTGAATTGTAATCCATAACGTGCACCCATTCTTTTAGCATCTGCGCTGTTGCCTTGAATAAAGCTACCGGTTTCAACAGGACCGTTAAACACGATATCGAAAAAATTATCAGATTTCTTTCGTGTTAAGGTAACTACTGTTTCTTTTCTTAGTTCCACCTTTTGCATAATTTGTGGTGCTCCTAAGAAAGGACCGACATCTTCATCAGAAACTCCTATAGACAGGTCAATTCCTGTCAAATCTAATACTGAACCACTTACTGCTGCTGCGAACTCCATCTGTGGAATCATCGAACCACTTACTGGGTCTTCTGAACCTCCATCATCTGAACGCAATAATTTTGCTCCGCTGACTGTGTCAACAACAATAGAACATGCGTTACCACCTGATGGTGCAGTTGCGGATTCTGTAGTTAGATATACTTCTACATCTCTTCCTAGGAAATATGTCATTTTATTTTCTCCTTATTTTTTGTCTAGACCTTCAATACAGACATTACACTCGTACATAAATTTTAACATTACATAGTATTTAAAGCTTTCTCTATATAGTAGCTTGCTTACCATCAAAAGCATAAACACCTGCACGTCTAGACGTTAAGAATGGAGAAATAGATAAATTCTGACCTATTAAGCCATCCTGCCAAGAATACTGACCACCACTCCAAACACCATAACCTTTAAACTGAGGGTCATTGTCACCATAAATAAATTTCTCAGACATACCTCTACCTTTTCCTTGTGCAGATTCTCTCCACTTTGTAGATAAATCTCCACTATCATGTAGTAGTTTTTTATAAAAAAGAGCAAAGTCAGTTGTAAAACCCGGATTAGAATAAAATTCTTTGATTTGTCTTAACAAGTCTGCTGCTATATCTGCAGGAAGTAATCCAGTCACACCATCTCCACGAGTTGACCTTTCACCAACAGCAATATCTAGACCACCTATAGCATTCTGTGTCAAATCGGAAGTCATCATAGTACCAACAGAGTCTATCCTACTATCAGTAGCGATAGCTAAGTTAGCAGAAGCTTGATGAATTAAATCTGCTTTAATCATAAAATCAGCACCCATTGCTAATTCGTTTTCTTGTGCATTAGTTTTCATCATATCTGCCATATTACCACCACCCCCTACTTGTTTGACTTTTATATTAGTTGCTAGTATTTGTGGCCAACCATTCTCTGTAGTACCTGCTAGTCGCACCATTCCCATCATACCTTCGGCTAAAGAACCTAAAGGTACTTGATAATTATAAGCTAATTCATTAGCTGCTTGTCCACTACCTGCCTTAGCTAATCTAGAAACACGGTCAATTAACTCACGTGTAAATTTATCATGAAGTGTACTTGTACCAAAACTTTCCCTAGCTAATACTGGCTTGATACTATCCCCGTACTTAGCTTGTTTATCAAATCTTTTTCCAGCTTTTAAAATATCTGCGTTAATATCTTTAACAATTTTTCTAACATTGGTTTCAAAGGCTTTATCTATACCACCTGCTTTCTTCATATCATTCTTACCAAATCTACTGAATAATTTAACACCTTGAGTTCCTGCTTTAGCAACAGACACTTCGACACCAACACTACCCTTAGTCATCTCTTTACCAAAAATACCACTAATAGATTGTTGGATACCCGAGCCACCACGTTCACTAAACATAATATCAAAAGTCTCGCTACTCATACCTTTGGTGTTTTTTTCAAACAATATGTCATTATTTAATTCACTGTTCTTACCTTTGAATGTCTTGGGGTCTAACTTTTCTAACTCTTCTCCTAACATCATAGCTTCTATTTCGTTAACATCTGTCTGACGAAAACCTGCAGCCCTACGACCAAACCCACCTGCCATCTTACCATCTAATATTCTAGAAAACAAGAAACCTAAGTTTTGTGCAGCAGCAGGTGCTCCCGACAAACTATCAGCCTGCGTGAGTGCATCATTAAAATTATTCGGGTTGCCTGTTTTTGGTGTTCTTTGATAGGCACCTGTATTACCTTCATTAATTCTTTCTGACCACGCTTTAGGAGGCGTACTAGTTGGTGTAGGGGAAGGTCCCATATTGAAATAACCAAAGCCCGGAACTGGCCCAGTTGCAGGTAATAAACCCATCTTATATTTTTGTGTAATCGGTAGATAAGGTTGTAATCCAATTGTTATTGAACGAAATGTATTCTGTTGGAAGAACTGCCTACCAGCTACACTAAAGTTGGCCATCTATCACCTATTGTTTTTAAAGACAATCACCATGGTCGCCATAGCTGCCCATATCTCTAATTCAGGATTATATCCAATGTCTGTAAAACCAGTAAAATGACGCTCTACTACCTCTGTTGTGGTAGCGTTATAATCCACGTCCATAAGTACATTAGCGCTATTAAGCATGAGATAATTAAGCAATCTTCTTTCTTTATAGGGCTCCCCATCTATCATAATAGAGCTATCTCTATCTACCAATAGGTGTATTTTAAAGCCTACTCCATAGAGCTCCCCTTTTGCCGCAGTATCGCTTGCTCCAAATGTTATCTTCTGTCCCATGAATTGCTCTTCGATACCGTTCGCAGACATTTCTGTAATTATGGCTGGATACTTTGTTTGGTCTGTGCTTGGAAATTGCCCAAATACTGTGACGTCTGGAGGGTCAGCAGACCATGCTGTGCTGGTGCCTGCGGCTGTGTTGTAAGTACCGGCTCGTAAGTTGTCGATTAACTTACGTTCGACTATATTCAAGTGGTCTAC
>TARA_R100001463_G_scaffold118_2_pt1 | contig 17726 bp, 4 predicted proteins | sample TARA_R100001463 | Tara Oceans TARA_R100001463 (sample SAMEA2622242) | marine metagenome | biome: marine biome (ENVO:00000447); feature: deep chlorophyll maximum layer (ENVO:xxxxxxxx); material: "saline water (ENVO:00002010), including plankton (ENVO:xxxxxxxx)" | depth 40 m
ATAAATATGTTGCCCCAGCTATAACAGCTTCTTCTACAAGAATATTACTAAGAATACCCATTGTATATGCACTATTTAAAAATAAATCATTAAAAAATCCTCTTGCTCCTCCACTTGTTGATGACCCTCTTCTCATTGCATCTTCCATTGCCATAGCACCTAGCATGTCTGATTGAGCTATATTTCCTGAAAACATATCAGCTATTGATCTATATCCAGAATAAAAAGCTTCATCAAACATATCAACAAAAGCTCCACGTGTTCTTGTAAAATTATCCCATTTACTAGAATTGTTTTGATAGTAAGCTTCATTATTAGCAAATGGATGAAAACCTAATTCAGCAAAATTAGGGTGTCTAAAATACCTATCTAAATTATATCTACGTGCACTATACTCTTGTGGTGGTTCAAATCCTATAGGAGTTTGAGGAATTAAATTTTTATATTTAGCATTACTTTGATGTGACGCTGCTAAAAAAGCAGATCTTCCATTTGCTGTACTTAAATCTATATTGCCTGTATCAGTTTCCCAAGGATTAAAATTAGTTCCCGCTCTTCCTGGAAACATTGAATTCATATTATTATTTAAAAAAACAGCAGGATATTTATCCATATCTACAGCAGCTGTATCAATCATATCAAAATATGGTTGATTTCTCTCCATATTAGGCATGTTTTCTAATGCAATATTAATTGAATCATTAAAAGTCATACCATCTACCATAGATAGATCATTATAACCTTGATCAAAATTAACATTATTTGTACCAAGGTTGTCAGCAAAATTTTCAGGGAATTTAGTTTCAACTGGATTGTTCATTCCAGGAACATCTATATTAGGTGTCTGAACAACAGATGTTTCAGGTAAAGATGCATCATTAATTTCAGGCGCAACATTAGTTGTATTGTCTAAAATTTCATTTGACTCAATATTTAATTCTTCAGCCATAGTTAGGTTTTTATTTAAGACTCTTAATATTTTGTTTTGCTATAACATTTAAAGCCTCTAGTTGTGTAATTTTTAATGCATCTAATTCCATTGGATCTATAATATTCAAAACTTTAGTTTGTGTTGGATCAGGGACAATCATTCTAACTCCATCTTTTTCTTGTATTCCCATAGATGTATATGTTTGTACATATTGACCTCTTGAGTTTTTGTGTATAGTAAAACTTCCACCATTTTGAATCATTGGGCTTTCATATACATTTTCATTTTGTATTGTTCTTTCAACATGTGACATTAAAACATTTGTACTTTTGTATGGATTAGTATCATATTTTGAAGGAGCAGATATAGTTATACCTTCTTTTACAAATGTTTGATAAGCTTCATCTCCATCAGTTCCTTTAGGAAACATATCTCTATATAGTTTAGCATGAGATGATCCAGGTACTACTGTCATTGAAAATATTTGTTCTTCTTCTGGTTGATTTGGACCACCAGATTTTTCTACATATGAAGTTGTAAAAAATGTTCTTGATTGTGTTTTATCATTAAATCCTGTATCATAGTTTTGCATCATTTTATCAACTAGTTGTCTAGCAAATTTATTACTATCATTTTGTTGTTGTTCATTAAATGATTCTGCTCTATTATCTCCTAAACTAACAGCTAAGTCTTGATCACCTGTTTTATAAACTAATTTTAATAACTCTCTAGTTTGTTCTAATGAAGTTTTAGTTTTTGAAGCTACATCATATGAAGTTGAATATATTGGATAATTACTTTCTCCTAATCCTAATTGAGGTTGACCCTGCATATATGATCTTATACTAAAATTTAAATCTACATCAGGTGCATTTGATTTATTAATAACAGCATTCATATTATCTTTAAACCCATTATAATAATTTAAACCTTCTTCTACTGCTGCTTCACGGTCATACACCCACCCTTTTCCTTCTGTAGTCATTAATGGTGTCATATCTTCTCTTCCTCTTATTACTTCACCTGGATCCCATGACCAAAATTGCTCTGCTAAATATTCATCATCATCAAAATAACCTGATTCTCTTAAAAAGAAATCATAATCATCTCTATTTACAGATTCATTTGGTACACCTTCAGCATACTGAGTAGGAGTATTTCTTAACTCTTGTCTTTGAGCATTTGTTAACTGGTTCATATTTGCATAAATTTGTCCATATTCATTTTCTGTAACAAATCTTCTTACAGCATTACCATTACTATCTTTAATAGGTTCTGTAAGTTTTCCATTTTGAGAAGCAAAATGAACTTTATACCAAGGTACACCTTGATTTAACATATCTATTTCTCCTTGAGTTAAAAAAATTGGTGGTATTGAGTGAGGCTGTCCTCTATATTCTGAGCTATTATAAGTTGCTGAATCTTCAGCTACTACTCTATTGTATACATTTTTCATAACCTCTTGCTCTTTGAGCTTGGCATCAGTAAATGCTGTTCTAAAATCTTGTATATTTTCATATAACATTGCCATTTGAAAAGAAGATCCTTCTTTAGTATCTTCAGTTGGTAACATATAACTTAAAATAGCACCATCTTTAGTTTGCATTTTAGATAAATAAACATTTTCAAAATTTTTAACAATTGAGTCTAACTCAGTTCCATTTAATTGAGCATATTTATTATCTGGATTAGATAAATCTGCTAACATTTGTTCAAGTGTTCCTGTTTTAGTTGAAGATTTTCCTGCTAATGCCTCATCATAATATGTATATTCAAACTCTCCACCACCTTGATATCCTCTAACACCTTTAGTATCTTCAGGAAATAATTCTGTTATACCTTCAATAAATTCTAATTCTTTACCTCTATATTGTTGTGTAAATATTTGCCAATCTTTTTTATTTTCTGCCATTCCATCTACAAATGATCTTTCTGAATCATCTATTTTACCATCATCATCAATGTCATAGCCAAATAATGAACCACTTATATTAGCATCACCAGCTCCGGGTATTATCCCACCTGCTAAACCACCACCAGACATACCTAACTCTAATTGTTTCATAGCTAAATCTGCTTCTGCTTTAGCATATATTTTATCCATATCATAACCATGTTGCACAGCCATTTTGTTTAAGTTAAATTGATGCTGACGTTCCATCTTTTTAAATGGATTAGCTTCAAATGTTTGTGAAGCATCTATTTGACTATATGCTACAGCTGCTGCATTCATTTTAGGTGACATATTAAATCCCATATATGCAGAGTATGCTGTAGATAATAATGAACTTAAATCTGATTTAGGACTTTTTAAGTCTTTAAGTCTTTGTTCTGTAGAATCTCTATTTGCTTTTGCTATATAATTATTATAAGCTACTAAAGCTAAGGCTTCTTCAGATGGAGATCCTGGTTGTACTTTATTATGTTTTTTCCATTCTTCCCAGTTTCTTAAAGCTATAGACTGAAGTTTATATTCTGCTTCGTTTTCTACTAATTTTTTAGTTTCATCACTAGCATATTTATCAATAATTTCCATTGCCCATGTTTTCTTTGCTTCATCTACACTATTATATTGTGATTCATTTTCTTTCATCCATTTCCATTCTTCTACTTGAGCTTCTAATAAATAAGCTCTTTTTACTTGAGGATCCTGCATAACTGTATTCATTAAATATTCAGCTGAAGGATTTTTATATATGGGTATAAATTGTTCTGTATCAGGATCTTTTATTAACTCATTATTTTCATCTCTTTTATAACCAACAATTTGTCTTGTAAGAGCTGTTCCATTTTCTGTAGTTACAATCCAATCTCCATCCAAGGTAGTTTGTTTAATAGATAGCCCACTATCTTTTAATGATTCAAAAGCTTTATTATATAAATCAGGATTAGGAACATACTGTGGCATACCCATAGTTAAAGCTTCTTCTGCTGTAGCATTTTTATATTTATCCATCCACATTTGCAACCCTTGAACACCAGTATCCCAGTATTGTCTAACAACATCTTGATCAGGTGAATTTAAATAAGAGTTAGCTCTTTGATTTTCTTTTGAATATAATTTAGTTGCAGCCATATCTTTAATTAAAGACTTGTCTTCAAAAAATGGCTTAAACAAACCTTTAGCTACATCTACATTTTGTTGTAATGAAAGATCTAATCCAGAAACTTGTTTAAGACCATTGCTTAATCTATTAGCATATTGATCTCTTTTCTCTGCATTATCTGATCTTGATAAAGGTGCATATACAACTTTACTATATAAATCATTTAATTGTTTATAGTTTGTATCATATCTATCTTGTCTAACTGATAATACATCAGACAAGAATTTATAGTCTGGCTTGAAAGGCTCCAAGGCAGGTATGTAATCAGTTACTCCTTTTATGTAAGTTGCCATAATACTAAGATACTAAAATTTTATAAGTTTTAAACATCATATAAATACACTTTTTAAGTTTATTTTCCAAAGAAATTTCTTAATGCCATTCTTTTTCTTGCTAATCTCATTTCTCTACCCATCTTTCCTTGGTACCCACCAGAGGTAATTGCTTGCTGATTTTGTTGAGCAAAACTTGGACCTTTTGTTTGGTTAGGCATTTGATACTTAGGCCATTGATCTTCAGGAACTCCACTTCTCTTTAACTCATCTATAGTAGATGTATAGTTTTCTAAATAAGTTTTAGGATCTTGATAATTAGAATCTGCATAAAATGCTTTAGGATCAGTTATGTTAATCATACCACCTGATGCTGGATCTATATCAAACTGTGGATATATACTATTTAGATTAGCAGTATTAGCTCTATTAGTATAAGCATTTTGCATACTCTTAGTTAACTTAGCATTTGCTTTTCTTAAAGCATTATCATAATTTTCATCAGTTAATACAGTATTGTCATATAAAGATTTTGCTTCAGCATTATTAAGTAATTGTGTTTTATATTCTAATTCTGCATTTTTTGTATTTATATTATTAGCAACAGTTACATTATCACCTTGTACTTTATTTACAGCATCAGAAATACCTTTCATTGCTTGACCTTGTGCAGCTAAAGCAGCTGCCATAGCTCTTTGAGGACCACCGCCAAATGCTGTTGCAGCATCAGTAGCTTGTGCAGCCATTTCACCAATAGCAGCAATTTCTCTTGTAGGATCTTTAAAGACGCCATCTATTTGTTGTTTTTGATAAAATGGTGACCATGGATAACGTTTCTTTAAACTTAACTTATCATCTAATGCATTACCTATAGCTAATTCATCTTGTAACCAAAACGGTGTATCTTTTTCTTCTATCATTTGTTGTTCAGGAACATCAATAGGTTTACTACACGAACATCCTGACTTTTCTTCTGCATTATACGGTGTCCAAGTTCCACCAGCTTCAGCACAAGCTGCTTGCATTTCTTCAGCATTAGCACAAGGTTGTGCTTCTGTTCCTGGTGTAATTTCTTCACGTCCTTCAATTTGTCTATTTGTTGTATTTCCAAAAAATCCATCAACTCCAGAGATAGCAAATCCTTGCCAAGTTTGATCTCCTACACCTTCATGTTTTAGTTGAGCTAATTCTTCTTCACTCATTTCCATCATTTTTCCTCCAATGTAACCAGCTTGCATATGCTTAATCATATCTTGATCAAAAGCATCCATACCAGCTTCTTCCATAGCTTGGTTATATCTCCAGTTAGCTTCTTTTTTATCACCCTTTTTATAATACTTACCATTAATTTTTTCACAACCAGTTGTATCTCCATCTGCACACGGTGTATATTCATTTAATTTATCCCAACCTGGATTATCTAAATCATCTTTAGAAATGTTTTGATTCATCCATTGATTTTGTTTTTGAAATGTTACATAATTTTTATGAAAATTTTCTGCACTAATAGGAGTTAAATCATTTTCTGCAGCTACCTCTAAGTAGTTGTTGTATCTTTGATCTCTTAATTTTGTTGCTTCTGGGGTATCACCTTCATAAAATTGATTCCAATCTTCATCTCCACTAGTTAAATATTGAGTAGTTTCTTCTGTAGCTTCAATATCTTGTCTCATTTCATTTATTTCTTCTACCTTATTTCTACCTTGAGTTCCTTTTACACTACCCATTATTTCATTATATAATGCTGGATTTTTTTTATATAATTTTTTTAATCTTTTTCTATCATACTCTTCACCTTCAAATGTAATAGTTTCTTTACCTCTTTGTGCTGTAGGTAAAACATCACCACCATATTTATAATTACCAGGATAAGTACTTGATCTATCATATCCTGATGATGGTCTATACCATTCTTCTTGAAAATTTGTTTCCCAATCATCTGGCCAAAAAGCAGGATCTCCTGGAGGAGTATTAGGTCTTCTATAAAATGATGGAAATCCAATTTCTATCTCTTGCCCTGGATATATTTTGCTTGGATCAGTTATTTGAGGATTCATTTCTAAAAGAGTTTTTAAATTTAAATTCCAATCATATGCAATTTGTGTAGCATTTTCTCCTTCTTTAATAGTATAAGGAGCATAGTAGCCGGGTGAATTAGGGTCACCACCTAATTGTGCTTTAGGTAAGACATCACCTCCATTTTTCATATTATCTAATGTCCAATTTGTTCCTGCATAATAAGGACTACTTGGATCATCAAAGTCTAACATAGCCCTCCTTTGTTTTGGTAAGTATTGCATAAATTGAGATTGTTCATCTTCACCTTCTGTAGGGTATGGATTTTGACCATACTTTCTCATTATTGCTTCATTTATATAACTAGATGAAAGATCATCCATTTTTTGATTTGGAGTTGTATATACATTAGTTATAGTTTGATTTGGCTTATCTTGATTCTTTGCAGCATTTTTATATGTCGGCATTGAATCTTCTCCATTAATATTTTTATATGCTTGTGTATAATTAATATCTGGTTCGTTTGGAGGTGACCCACCACTTTCAATATGCTCTTCCCAAACTTCAACCATATCTTCATCAACTTGTTGCATACTTGAAACACCTAACATCATCATTTGTTGTTCCATACTAGGAGTTACAACAGAATTTTTATATGCATCTATTAATGATAACATATTATTATTGTATACACTATTAATTGAATCTATATTAGTTTTATATGCATCATATATTAAATTTGCTTGAAAAGGATCCATAGACGCTTGTCCATATCCTGGTGCATATGGTAAAACTGGAGCATCTATTGCATTGCTTTCTGGACCAGATTTAATTTTTTCTTTATAGTTATCATCTATATTTAATTTATTTCTAACTTGTGCATCTAACATAGCATCATAACCACCTTTTTGTAACTTAGGAATTTCATATCCCCATGCTGCCATTGATTGTGGTGAATATTCTTCATCTTCAGATTCTGCTTGTGGTGTATACTCTTCTGTATCTATTGATGCTTGTTCTGTATTTACTATTTCTTCTTCTTCCATAGATGCTTCTTCAATTGGTTGTGTTTGTGTATCCATAATATCTGTTGCATCCATTGATGCTACTTGATCTCCTGCAGCTACATCAGCTGATATAGATGCAACATCATCTGTTTGTGTTGCTTCAGATAATTCAACTTGTTGCTCTGGTGATTGAGCTACATCTTCAAACTCACCATATTGTCTACTTTTATTAAATTTACCTTCTCCTTGTACCTCATCTGTAACAAAGTCTCCTTTTTTATATAGACTTGCAGTTTGACCTGTGGCCTGTGCAGTATCCATAACATTATCTCCTAGTTTACCAATATCTGTTACTGCATTAACATATTTGTTAGCTATTTTACTTGGGTTTTTTACATATTTAACTGTTTGTGCAATAGCATCAGTACCTACATTTTTTGCAATATTTGCTGCACCTTTAACACCTTTAGTTGCTGTAGCTACTTGTCCTACACCTGGTATCATAGCTACTGCATTTAATGCTGCAGCTTTACTATGTTTTTTAGCACCTTCTGTATCACCTGTAAATCCTGCATAAGCAGCTCTACCACCAGATATAGCAGTATTAGCTGCATCAGCAATAATACCTACACCAGGAATCATACCAGCTATAGATAATGCTCCTTGACCCCAATCCATTAAACTAGATCCCCATCCAAACTGAGGAAGCTCAGAACCATATCTAGCCATTACATCATTATGTATACCTCCATACATTTGTTGTGTTTGTGGAGCATATTCTTCTCTTCCTTGAGACTGTGGATTATATTCAGTTGAATTATTTTCAATAGGTCCTTTTTCTAATAGGTATTCTTTATCTCTCCATGTAAAAGTATTACCTTCCCCTAATTTATCATACATAAGATTAAAAGCTTTATCAAATGATAAATTATTTAATCCTTTTTGTAACATACCAGCAACTCCAAATTTTACTGGATTAACCCCTTTATCATTCATATATGGAGTAGGATCATAGCCTTGAATTTCTTCATTAACACCACTAAAGGTTTGACCAAAATCAAAAAAATCTCCAATTCTTTTTTTAGTACTTCTTTCAGGTAATCCACTATAAGAAGGATTATCATGTGCAAATTGAGATAAAAACCAACCTTCAACTGGTCCATATGCATGAGCTCCTTCCCCATGAACATCATGTGGATTATCATAACCTGCATCTCCTGTAGCAAATGCTTCAAGACCTTCTAGCATATAAGGCAATGGAGATCTTCCCCAATCATAACCATGAGATAACTCTGCTATCATACCACCAACTAAATTATCTTTTGAAATTGCATAACCTCTTATAGGATCAAAACCAGATCTTGTACTATTAGTCATTCTTATCATTGGATTGTGTAAACCAAAAGATGTTACATCATTATAATAATTTTTTAATTGATCATAATGATCTTGTGTAAACTTAAATGATATTTCACCTCTATTAGAACTAGAATAATTAGGTATAGTTACTTGTTGTCCAATCATATTGTTTAATTGACCCCAATATCCTTTATCTTCTTTACCTGTAAATTCATCATAAGTTACATCAACACCTTCTTCATTTAATTTTTGAACTTGATACATATTACCAGACTGAGTATCTCCTCCTTTTTGCAATAAAGATATTTGCCCACCACGTCTAGCCATTGCTGGTTGTTGCATTTGTTGAGGTGGAGGCATCATCCCTTGTTGACCTTGCATAGGCATTTGTGGAGGCATCATTCCTTGTGGTGCCATAGCTTGCATATTCATTTGTTGCATTGCCATATCATCTTGTGGATTTGGAGCTTGCTCATTCATCATAGATGGTGGCATTTGACCTTGTTTAACAAGTTCATTTTGTTGAGCTTGTCTATTTTGTTGTTCTTGTAATTGCTGTTTAGCAATTAATATTTGCAATTGTTCTTCTATTGGTAATTGCATTAGCATTTTTTGTTCTGCCTCTTGTCTACTTATGTCTTCTACCTTTTGTGAAAAATCAATTGGATCAATACCTTTTTCAGTTAAATAAGGATATGCTGCTAATGGAACACCATCTTCAAATTCTTTTTTAGCTTCTTGTAAAAATGCTAGTTGTGATAAAGATCTTTTATTTTTATCTAACATATAATTAGCTGTATCTTTAGTAATTTTATCTGAATGATGATCATCTAAAAGACCAATAAAATTATTAAGTTGATACATTTTAGAAACTTTAGCAGGAGTCATTTTAGTTGGAAAACTTAAATTCATTTCTGCTAATTCATGTTTACTAAGTTTCATTTTAGGAGTATCAGAATAAATAAAAGACTGCGGTGGTAAATTTAATGGAGTTCCACCTTTATGATGTCTTTTACCAGGAATATCATATAATTCAAAATCTCCATCATTATTCATATCAGTTAATACAGTTTCACCTTTTTCTGCTTCAAGGTTAGCTTCTTCTCTAGGGACAGGAGATAAGCTATAGTTTACAGAATCAAATGGAGAGCCATGAGTAGGAGAATCATCTAATAAAGGAAATTGCACTAAACCATAATTAGATTGATCTCCTGTTGTAGATCCACCATCACGGTATACTTTACCATTCACTATAGAATAACCTTTTGGTAGTGATTTTATATTTACTTTCATAATATTTCTATTTGTGCCCCCGCGGCTATTAGTTGTTTATATGTATTCATATCTATATCTGCTTGTCCTCCCATTTGTCTTTGTGTTTGTGGTGTATAAGCATCCTCAAACATTGCAGCTCTCTTTGCTTTTCTTTTTTCTTTTTTTGTCATTCCTGCATAAGGATCTTTATTTTCTTCTTCTATTCTTTTTTCTACAGGATTTGGATTATTAGAAATTTGCTGTATTACATTATTAGGATTTGTTTTTATATTTACACTATTAACTTTTATTTCTGGAATTGATATAGCAGATTCTTGATTTACTGCAAATGGATTTTCTTCTTCTTCTTCTACTTCTTCTTGTATATTTATTAAACGATCACTATAATCAGAATTAAGTATTTCCATATTTTCATTTTCAATATTTCTTGCTTCTATTCTTACTTCTTTCATAAAATTATCATGATTTTTTTGATTAATTTTTTCTTGATCAATAAATGGATATTTTTTTGGGTTATTTACTTTGTTAGCTAAATCCATCCATAAAGATAATGTTTCAGGACTATAGTCACCTGATACAGTATCAAATACACCTCTACCAGGTAAATCCTCTTTATAACCAAATGCTACACCGGGATAATTATATTTTTCTTTTTTTCCTTCAGTATAACCTTGATACTTAGTATACTTATCTATGTTGTAATCAATAGCTGCTGGTCCTCTGTAAGTATTAATAAATCTAACATATTCTTTTTGAGTTTGTTCATCTAGTTTACCACTAGAAATTTGTGCACGCATACGTCTTACAATCTCATCATCTATAATAATTCTTCCAAAACCATCATTAGGTTTTCTAAGCCAACTCGGTAATTCATTTATTACAGGATTATACCCTAAAGTATTATACTCATCTTTAAACTTCATTGTATCTATATAGTCATCAGAGTAACCATCAAATCTTTGTGATTGAGGTATATATGAATTACCACTATATGCATCAAAAACTTGTTGTTGTTGATCAGCTGTTAATTCATCATATCCAGGATAATTATTTTTAAAATATTCTAATCCCATTTGTGCTTTATTTAATTCAGATCCATACTTTGCTGATCCTGTTGTTCCAACAACAACTTTATCATCTGGTCTAAATATTCCTGTATTAGCATCATAGTTACCTTTAGAGCCTGTAACATCTGCATCTGTAGCAGCTACCATATTATCAGAAAGATATGCGTTATTTATCATATCAGCTTTTCTTTCTCTTGCTTCTTTATCAGCAAATATTTTATTTAAAGGTTTAGCTATTCTAATTGCACCTGCACCTATCTTACCAAATGTTTGCCCTGCTTTGCTATCTAGCATTCTATTTTTAAGATTCCATAATTTGTCTGCAGTACTTGGTTGATTATCTTTATTTGCATCTTTTATTTCATCTTCCCTTAAATCTCTAGCTACTGATTCTTCTTCTTGTTGTGTTTGATAATCTTTATAGTCTTCTCTAGAATCAAATCCTAATTCTTTTGATTTTTCTAGATCATCTAAAGCTTCTTGTGTTCCTTGGTATTCTGGTATTTGATCACCTATCTCATCCATTTTAGCATTAAAATCTTCAGATTGTTGTTGCATTTCTTCAGATGATTTTACTATCTGACCATCTTGTGTAACTCTTCCTTCATTTTCTGCTGTTAAATAATCTACTTTATCTTTAGCTTGTAAGAATGATTCTGGAGTACTTGAAGAAAAATCAGGTGTGCTTAAAGGATTGGTATCAACGTTCATCATGCTTAAAGAAGGATTATCTATTCTTTTATTCATATCTGCACTAAATGCTTTAAAACTATCCATTGATCTATTAACTGATTGTTGGCTAGCATACATATTTGCAGCATCTGATGTTGATGGAGCTTGCATTGATGCATTTGAATTTACAGCACCATAACTACTAAAATTAGCACCTCCTATGTTATTATCAAGTGTTACATTTGTTAATGGATTATATCCTTGACCTTCACTTCCTAATATACCTTGAGATTGAAATAAATCTAAATTTAAACTACTTTGAGCTTTTGGTAATTCTCTACCATATCTTTCTTGAGTAGGAGCTAAATAATCTGGTACACCATCTCCATCATCATCAGTTCCCATATTTGGATTTTGAACTTCTGGTGTAGGAAATTGATGTGCTTGATAATCTTTATCACCAATATTAAATTTAGTAGCAGGTAAATTATCATCTGCATCTTGCATATAACTATGAGCAGTAGTATAATTACCATCAGCATCTATATTCCAATTTAAATGAGTTGCTTCAGGAAATGCATCTTCTATTTTATCTCCCTGTTGTTTTCCATCTTTATAGTTAAGATAACCTGTTTCTTCAAAAAGATCTGAATCAAAATTTTCTACCTTACCATATTTGTCTGGTTGTCTTTCGTGTCTATCATCTAAGTAATTTTGAAATTCACTTTCAATTGCTTGTTCTTCATCTTGTAAATATTTCCAAGGTTTATTAGGACTTTTTTTAAATTGTGTTGGATCAATATACATATCTTGATCAGTTGGATTTTTAATACTAACCTTCATGTAATCTTCTTTTGTACCTGGATCATAATAGTTTTCTCCTTTAAAACTATTTATTGTTGTTCCTACAGCATGAATAAGAGATAAAAATGGATTATCACCTATTGTATCTAGTATTGTTCCTGACTCAGGATTTTTAAAATCTAGATTATTTGTTTTAGCTATACTTTCATTAGCAGCATCTATATCTAAACCTGTTGGGCCTACATATCCATCATCTTCATTATTATTCTCATTATTATTATTATCAGCATTATTATCAGCATTAGGATCTTGTATAGCATCAGGATAAGCTTCATTTAATTTATTTGTTGCATCTTCATTGCCTTCTAAACTAATCCAGTCTCCATCAGATCCTTTAGATCTTGTTTGCCACACACCATCTATAAGTTTATAATCATAAGCATCATCATGTTCATCATAAATAGTTTCTCCTGCATCTTGAAATACAGGAAGATGAGAGTTAAAATTTGCACTTACGTAAGGGTTATTATAAAAAAACATAGCTATAGTTTACTTTAATAATATACTAAAAATTCAGGAGATTTGCTAATATTCATCTTACTGATTTATTGGAAGTTAAAGCATTATCTATCAAACCTAAATTTATTAATTCTTTTTTAGCTATATAAGATATTTCTTTACCTTCTTTATATTTATTTAATTGTTGTTTTATTCTTTTAATTTTTCTTAAGGTGCTGCCTCCTTCTTGTTTGGTAATCAGACCTTTATTAAATTTAGTTATATATTCTTCTGGAGTGTGATTAGGATACTTTGCATCTTCTCCATATAAATGTGGAAATATTTCTTCTATTGTTTTACCATCTCTTAATACATTACCTATATATTTTCTTGTACCTTGTCTACCTAACATATTAGAAAGCCCTGCAATAGTTAATGGATTTAAACCATATTTAGTCAAATCTAATTGATTTTCATACTCTGAATAAAGATCTATACCGTTGCTAATTAATCCTGGTACATCTTCCATTTCACCATAAGCTCTTTTTTTAAATAGTTCTTTTTGATAATCAATATCTTCAATAAACTCATCTCTTGTACCTTCGTATTCAATTTCATCAAACAGTTGTTGATATAATCCTGATGCTGATGATTTTGGATTTTTCATTAATTCACCATTTAAACTTTCTGCATATCTTATACCTTTTTCAAGTTCATCAAAATTTATAGTTACTTCATCACCACCTTCTGCTTTTAATAATGATCCACCGTATTTTTTTTCTGGTAACATTGTTGAACCAAACCCAATTGGAATAGTACCATATGTTGCGTTTAATATATCTTTTACTGATTTTTTCCAATGTGAACTAGTAACAGGAGCTTTATTTATCATAGCAAATTCATTTGCAGATAACATATTTTTATAATCTAAACTTGATAATAAAGCTTGTACATCTGATTTACCACCTACTCCTGCAAAATCCTTACCTGATTCTTTACTCCAGTTTTTAAGAGCGTGACTAAGTTTATCTATATGAGCATCAGTAATATCATCTCCCATTTTTAAACCAGCGTTTTGCTCTAACCACTTAATAGCTTTTCTAAATCTTACTTGTTGTTCAAAAGGTAAGTTGTAATATGATACTTTAAAATTACCCATTCCTATATCATCACTAGCTTTTAATGTAGGATGTGATTTTTTAAAAGTATTTCCTACATCACTAAATAAATGTTCTATTTCATGTTCTATATTTCCTAATATATTTGCTCTGCTTGATTTATTTATTTTATTACTATTAACTACTACGTCTGTTCCATTCCATACTGCTCCCATATGTTCTCCTAGATCATCAAAAATTACATTAGCATTATCAAATTGTTTTGAAAATCCTTGTATAGAATTAATAACTTCTTCCCTACTACGTCCTGTAGCTTTCATATTATTTTTAATAAACTTATCTGTCAATAATCTTTTTTCTATATCTTTTCCTAGATTTAATACATCCGCAGTAGATATGTTATATTTACTTATATTAATATTTGATTTATTTATTATCTTTGGTGCTGACCTTGCACCTATTTTTGCACTTTTACTTAAACTTTTTTTAATTAGGTTTTTAAAAATACCTGCACCTATATATGATGTTGGATCAGTAAGAAGATCTACTACAAGCTTTTTTGCCCAGTGAGAATCTTCCATACCTATAGTATTAGAAACAGATTTTGTTGGATCACCGTGCATATTAGTAAAAGAATAATCACCTGAAAATCCTGGAATAGCATCACTAAAATTAAACTCTTTATCACCATAACCACCTAAACTTTCTAATGTCTCAGCCACTAAATTACTTGGTATAGATAAAATGTCTAAACCATGACTAACCAAGTTTTTACCTACATCCGTATAACCAATACCTGAAAATGAATTTAAGTCACTAGCTTTTACATTAGGGTCAATTCCTTTTTCTCTAAGTTCTGCTGCTATTTGATGATTTTGAAGTAGGTCATAACCTGTCTGTGCCTTTGGAAGTGAACCACCATATAGTGCTTTTGGTAACTCAGTACCATACTTAGCCATTACAGTATTATCTATATCATCACCTATTTCATTTGCATCTGCTACAGAATTATTTATAAATCTAATATTACTATCTTGATCATCTCCTGTATTTTTCGGATCTACTATAAGTCTGCTTCTATGTGGATTCTCTTCTAAATCAATTCTATATCTATAAAGTATTCTTTGTAATGATAATGGATAATTTTCATTAGTTGTTTTCATATCAGGATCATATGACTTTAAATATTCATCCCAATGTTCTTTAGTCATTTGTTCATTTCTATAATCATATATACCTCTCTCAAGCATATCTAATCTTACAGCATTTAAATCTGCAGAAGCTTCATGTGTTGTTCTCTTAGCTAAATGACCATCAAATGTTGATTGGGCTTCTTTCATTCCTTCATTCATTTCATTAGTATGAATATGTGCATAATTTAGTTGTTTATATATTTCATTATCTCTTTCTGACATAAAATCATCACGTCCTGTTATATGCCCTAGTTCATGTGCTAATGTATCCTTCCAATCCTGCAATAACTGTTTTTTAGTAACATCTGGATTATTACTTGTTTCTAACCAGTTAGTAATATCTTCTGGCATTACCAAAGCACCCATAAGATTTTCAAATCTAGGATCATTAGGATCTTCACCAGCTTTTATTAATAGTTTTCTTTTATTTTTTTCATAATTTTCACCTTGGACTAATTCATCATAATAAGGGTTAATTAAAGATTTTGCATGTGGACCCACTACATCCTCCGCTTTTGATAACAAAGCTCTTGCTTCATAGATATTTAAACCTGCAAACATATCAAAATCTTCTGGATTATTTCCATCTTTAATCCATTGTTCTCTTTTTTCATCTACTTTTTTCATTGATTCAATACCAATTTTTTCTTTATCAGTTGCATCTAAAAAAGTAAAATTAGTTAATCTTGGATATACTGCATTAAAAACAGTTTTAGGAGTTACTTGTAAATTTTCAAAAGCAGATTGTCTTTTAGGATCTATAGTTTTTATCATCTTTCCATCTTCAAAGTCATAGTTATGTATATCATAATTTGATTGTCCTTTTTGTACAGGTAATGTTGCTGAGTATTCTCCAAAACGAGTATCATTTGAAAAATCCCCACTTATTCTTTGACTAATTAAAGAGTTTGGATCATTTAATCCTGCATAATAATCAACCATACTTTCAACATAATTTATATCAGTATCTTGTGTAGGTATTGGATTATTCATCATAAAATCAGAAGTTATAGGGTTTGGATAAACTCTTAATGGATTACGTAAACCTTCTGTATTAATCTCTACAGGATCCGTTGAAAAATCTTCAGATATTTGTTGATTCAATCTTTTTTGATTTTCTATTTGTTGTAATCTTTCTTGTTCTAATCTAGCTTTTTTTTCTTTTTTGGATTCTTTTCCATTTTGTGCTAAAGGAAGATCTCCTCCATTCTGCATTTTAGGCTTCCAATTTCCTTCTCTAGCAAAAGCTATCATTTCTTCTCTAGTATTAAATGTATATATTTCACCTAATCTTTCAGCTTCCTCACGCCCACCTCTATACCAATTACCTGAAGGATCTTGAAATAATGTTGGCCAAGCTGTAAGATTATCATCATCAGCCATATAATGTGTTGAAGGATCCTGACCTTCATACAATGGTACATTTGAAAGATTATTAGTAACATTTAAAGGATCTTCAATAACTGAACGCTTATCTCTTAAATATGTTGATCCTTCTCTAGATTTAGGTTTTAAACCTTCTTGAAAATGTATAGGAAAATTTTGTAATGGAACTTCAAATACTGTATTACCTGGAAATGTATAATTAGCACCTGGCATCATAAGTTTTTGATTACCAAGATTGTCTGTTCCCATTACAGGAAAGTCTACACCTTCCATAGTAATGTTACCTGATGGTATCACATTATAAGGATTGTTTCTATCCTTACTATTTCTTTTATATCCATTTTTACTATACTTCATTATCTAAAAGATGCATTAATTTTTGTATTTACTAATTTTAATAACATTTTTCTATTTCCTGAAACTCCTCTTCTTAGAATTACTTTGTTCCAATAATGTCTAAACTTTTTATGTTGGAATGCTGCTTTGTTATAATTTAAATTTATTTCATTTAGTTCTCTTATATATCCATTTAATTCTGTTAAAAATATTGACTGACTAGCATTTGTAAATTCACCTCTGTCTTTTGTTATATCCCAAAACTGATTGAATCTATATTTTTGTTCTTCTTTACTGTATAATATTCTTATATCATTAATACCAATAATTGGATAGTCTGTAATTAAAGGTGCATTATTTTTTGGATTAAGATCTAATCTTAATAATCCAGACACTTGTTCAGTGTTATGTATAATAGCTTCATCAAAATTATAATCTAAATCATGAAATCTATCACCACAATTATCATCTAAGTTTCCATTGTATATATAAGATTCTAATTGATACTCTACACTTCTTACAGTATTTACTGTTTGTCCTTTAGACTCTACTATCTCCACTTCCCATCCATATGGTATATCATAATAGTCTGTAAATAAATCACATCTATCATTATGTTTCCATATACCTCCTTTTTCAAAAGATCCTGGAACACAACAAAGTGTTTGATAGTTACACATTAAAG
>TARA_R100001463_G_scaffold2752_4_pt1 | contig 17712 bp, 14 predicted proteins | sample TARA_R100001463 | Tara Oceans TARA_R100001463 (sample SAMEA2622242) | marine metagenome | biome: marine biome (ENVO:00000447); feature: deep chlorophyll maximum layer (ENVO:xxxxxxxx); material: "saline water (ENVO:00002010), including plankton (ENVO:xxxxxxxx)" | depth 40 m
TAGAGAATATGGCAGTAAAGACAAACATTTTGCTTGGACACGTAGACTCATTGCCCTTGGTGCGGTGGGTGCAATAATTGTTTTGCCTAAGTTTGCTGCAATATTTTACCCAGAGGTGGGTGTTGTGGTTGGTTATTCAGAGATACAAGGGAATATATTTTCTTTCTTAGTAGGTTCTGATAGCGAAAGAGTTATTTGGAAAGAAGCAGCAGGGTTTGTTATTACACCCCTAGATACACACATCGTTAGTGCTATCGTTGGGTTGTATTTTGGTGCAGGATTTGCAAAATAATGAGCTTTATTTCTACGCTTTCCCCACAGGAGCTAGAGGTTTTAAGAACGGTTGTTAAGACTGTAAACTTTAAACACTACCCAAAAGATTTCTGCACTAATTATGAAGCAGATAAACTTATTGATTCTCTAGCACCTGCTACTGTAGAAAAGATAATGCGTGTAGGTGTAGATTCTGGAATTGTGAACAAGTGATTGACTTTAAATACAAGCCTGATGGAGAAACCCTAAAACAATTTATGAAAGACGATACCTTCTTTCGTGGTATTCGTGGGCCAGTAGGATCTGGTAAATCTGTTGGGTGTTGTGTTGAAGTTTTTCGCAGGGCATTGATGCAAAAAAAGAACAGCAATGGTATTAGGCGCAGCCGATGGGCTATTATTCGTAATACCAACCCACAGCTTAAAACAACAACAATAAAAACTTGGCTTGATTGGTTTCCCGAAAGCGATTGGGGTAAGTTTACTTGGTCTGTTCCATACACTCACAATATTAAAAAGGGCGATATAGAGTTAGAAGTTCTATTCTTAGCCCTTGACCGCCCTGAAGATGTTAAGAAATTGCTATCTCTCGAACTTACTGGCATCTGGATCAATGAAGCTAGAGAAATACCTAAGAGTATTATTGATGCGTGTACCATGCGCGTAGGGCGGTTCCCTTCTATGCGTGAAGGAGGCCCAAGTTGGACAGGTGTTATCGCAGATACCAACGCTCCAGAGGAAGATCATTGGTGGCCTATTATGTCAGGCGAAGTTCCGATACCAGATCATATACCAAGAGAGCAAGCTAAGATGCTTGTTAAGCCTGATAACTGGTTATTCTTTACACAACCCTCTGGAATGACTGAAAAGCTTACTAAAGAAGGTGAGATAGATCGTTACGAAATAAATAAAAAAGCAGAAAATTGTAACAATATGATGGACTCTTACTATCCTAACCTTATACAAGGTAAGACAAAGAGTTGGATTGATGTCTATGTAATGAATAGACTAGGAACCATTAAAGACGGAAAGCCTATATATCCTATGTTTGTAACAGAAACACACGTTGCTAAAGAAGAAATACCAGTCGCAGCAGGTAATCCGCTCTATATTGGGCTTGACTTTGGACTAACACCTGCGGCAGTTCTTGGTCAAAAAGTAAGAGGTAGATGGTTTGTACAATCAGAGATCGTTGCGTTTGATATGGGTATTGTTAGGTTTGCTGAAGTTCTTCGTGAAGAGATTGCCACTCGGTTTTCTGAAGCTTCTGAAGTTCTTATATATGGCGATCCTGCTGGTGATTTCCGCGCGCAAACCGACGAGTCCACCCCTTTCCATGTCCTTCGAGGTGCTGGTCTTAGAGCATATCCCGCTCCGTCTAATTCCGTTGACCTTAGACTTGAGTCGGTCAATTCGCAACTTAATAAAATGGCTGAAGGTAAACCTGCGTTTCTAGTAGATAGACGTTGTTCTCAGCTTATTAAAGGGTTTGAAGGTGGGTATCAGTACAGAAGAATGGAAGTATCTGGAGAAAGATACGCTGATAAACCAGATAAAAATATGTATTCACACATACACGATGCATTGCAGTATATGCTTCTTGGCGCAGGAGAAGGTAGGGCATTAATGAGCAATCAAGTTGCAGCTAAACCTACAATAGCTAAGACTAATTTTGATGTATTTGCTAAACAAAAGTCTCCAAGACGTAGACAAGGGCTATGGTCGCGTATGTAATTGTGCGTTGAATTATTATTTATTCTATGCTTATCGAGAATAAACAGCAACAAAAAGGTAATGTTATGTGTTTTCCTACAATTGGTAAAGAAGCTAAAGCAAAATCATTTAGTGGTACATTTGAAGAATATCAAGCTATGAGAAACTCTCAAGGTAACTACACAGAAAATGTTTCGGAAGCTGTTCAAAGAAAAGATTATGAAAAAGCTGTAGCTGCTGGAAAAGAAACAGGTGTTGATGCTTCGCAAGCTGAGCAAGAAAAAGAAATAAAAGAAGCTAAAAAAACTGAAGCAGAAAAAACTGCTGATATTAAAAGCGAAGCATTAGAACAAAAAATTGCTACTGTTACTGCGCCAGTTTCTACAATGGAAACAGAAGCAGCTGCTAAAAAACGACAGAAAGAAACAACAGTAAATATTGAAAGTGAAGCTGAAGTGTCTCCTCTTGAAACTAAAGCTGAAGTTGAGCCATTTGAAACTTCTTTGTTATCCAGTAAAGTTCAAGAACAAGCAAAACAATTTGAAGGGCTTTCAAAAAGAAGAAGTAGATCTAGAGGTAGAAGATCTTTAATAACTGGAAAATCTGGCGGTGGTATTGGTTATTACAGCAAATTCTTTACATAGGATAAAACATGATAGAAGATCCAATTGCAAAAAAATATCTTGAGCAGTATGAAAAAGCCAAGGCAAAGAGAGAAAATTTCGTACCATTGTTTGAAGAGTGTTACGAATATGCGCTACCTCAACGAGAATCTTTTTACAATGAGACAATAGGACAGCGCAGAGACGATAAGATATTTGATGAAACTGCTGTAGTAGGTGTGCAGGAATTTGCATCAAGATTGCAATCAGGTCTTGTACCTAATTTTGCTAGGTGGGCTGATTTAACTTCTGGATCGGAAGTACCTAAAGAAGAACGCGACTTTGTTAACAATGAACTAGATGAGGTAACTGAATATGTTTTTGAAATTATCCAAAACTCTAACTTTTCCCAAGAAGTGCATGAGTCTTTTATGGACTTGGCTATCGGGACTGGCGTCTTGGCTGCGGAAGAAGGTGATGCGTTAAACCCTATTAGGTTTTCTGCAATACCTCTCCCTCATGTAATACTTGATACTGGACCTGATGATCGTATTGATCATGTGTTTAGAGAAAGAAAAAATATTAGATTTGATCAGCTACAGATATTATATCCTGACGCTACATTAAATGAAAAAATACAAAACATGATGAGTAATAATAACAATGCAACAACAACTGTATTGGAATTAATATGTAGAGATTATTCTAAACAAAACCAAGAAGCTTATCTTAGTTATGCTTTTTGTATGACAACTAAGAGTATTATTTATTATAAACAAATGGCAGGTGTAGGTTCTAATCCTTTTATTTGTTTTCGTTGGTCTAAATGCGCAGGTGAAGTTTATGGGCGTGGGCCACTTATGAACGCACTCTCTGCAATTAAAACAACTAATTTAACAATAGAGTTAATATTAGAAAATGCACAGATGTCTATCTCTGGTATTTATCAAATGGATGACGATGGTATTGTTAATCCAGATACAATACAGCTAGTGCCAGGATCTATAATACCAAAAGCTATTGGATCAGCAGGATTGCAACCAATACAAGCAGCAGGTGGGTTTGATGTAGCGCAACTTGTTCTTGGTGATATGCGTTTAAATATTAAACGTGCATTATATAACGATATGTTAGGCAATCCAGATAAAACTCCTGCATCTGCTACTGAGGTTGCAGAGCGTATGGCTGATTTATCAAGAAGAATTGGCTCTGCATTTGGCAGATTGCAAGCAGAATTAGTGCAGCCAGTGTTGCAACGTGTTATTTATATACTTAAAAAGCAAGGAAGAATAGATTTACCTACTGTAAATGGCAGGGAAGTTAAAATTAAATCTGTATCTCCACTAGCACAAGCACAAGCTAATCAAGATATTACTTCTGTTGCTAGGTTTTTAGAATTAATTCAAGGTAGATTTGGCCCTGAGATGATGCAGCTTCTTATTAACGGAGAAGAAACTGCTGCTTTCCTTGCTAAGAAATTTGGTGTACCAGATAGCTTGATTCGTGACGAACAAGAGCGTAAACAATTAGTTGCGATGGCACAGCAAATGGCTCAGCAACAACAGATGATGCAGGAGCCTCAACAAGAGGAGCAAATGCTTGAGCAATAAACAAGCAATTAATATTGGCATTGATGGAATACAAAGAACAACAGAGCAAGATAAAAAGATAAGTAAAAATATTGCACAAATATTTCAAAGTCCTACTGGCAAAGAAGTTCTTAAGTACCTAAGATCAATAAGTATTGAAATGGTACACGGTGCTAATGTATCTACTGAAGAATTAAGACACATAGAAGGGCAGCGTTATATAGTTGGCCTGATAGAAAATCGTATTAACCATGCACATAGGATTAAAACAAATGGATGAACAAGTTGAAGAAACAAAAGAAACTTTAATACAAGAACCACAAGAGTCTAGTCCAGAAAGACCTGAGTGGCTTCCAGAAAAATTTAATACACCAGAAGATTTAGGTAAGGCTTATACTGAGTTATCTACTAAACTTGGTGCTAAGCAAGAAGATATTATAAAAGATTATAATAACGAAAGATTTATTAATAGACCAGAAACAAAAGGTGATTACGAGCTTCCAGAATCTATAGACGCAAGCCAAGCAACAGATAATGAACTTCTTAATTGGTGGTCTGAACACGCTTTTAATAATGGGTTTAGTCAAGATCAATTTAAAGAAGGTATAGAAATGTACGCTAAAGGAATAGAAGCAGCTATTCCACAAAATGATTTAAAAGCAGAAGCAGAAAAATTAGGAGACAATGCTAACACTAGAATAGAAGCTGTTAGTATGTTTGCTAATAAATTTTTTCCAGATGAATTAAGTGGTGCTGTTGAAAAGTTAGGTGAAACAGCAGAAGGTATTATGCTTATAGAGCATATAATGTCAAAAAATAAAGACACACAAATTAGTGCTGAATCTACACCTGTATCTTCATTTGACGAATCTGATTTGCAAGCTATGATGCAAGATGAAAGATACTGGAACGCGACTAGGCGCGATCCTCATTTTGTAAAGCAAGTAGACGATGGATTTAAGAAACTATATGGATAAAATCCTTATAAGTCATGGGAGCTTAAAAATGGTTCCCATACAAAAACGTCATGTTATTCCTATGTATAGCACTATGAGTAGAGAAAATCTTTTTGAAGCTGAAGCTATTTACAAAGTAGATTTAATGAAATCATTAATTGATTATTCAGAAACGCCTGATGTTTTTGTTATAGAAAATAATAAAGAACCTTTAGCTATTGTAGGTGTAACTGGTATTACTCATCAACAAGCTTTAATGTGGACTATATTTTCAGAAAAAATGAAAGACAATTGGTTTTCTTTTGTTAAAGCATCTCCTAAGTTAATTGATTATTTACACACACACTACCATGAAATTATTGTAGATACTTGGGAAGGTAATTATAAAATGATTCAATGGTTAGGTTGGCTAGGTTTTGATTTGACTGAGATGTATTGTAATGAACATGGTTTTAATATGGCTCATTTTGTGCGTTGCAATAAGAATAGAAAGAATGTTTACGCTTTTCCATCAAGACCCGTAATTCATTGAGCAGCCCGTAAGGATAACTGCGTTGATATGACAGAGCGGACACTCAAGATACTTTAAATGCAACTTAAATAAGGAACTGATAAAATGGCTAATACAATTGATACAGCCTTTATTAAGCAGTTTGAATCTGATGTGCATCTAGCGTATCAACGTATGGGTTCAAAGCTGCGGAATACTGTTCGTACTTCTAATGTTACTGGAAGTGTGGTCAGATTTCAAAAAATTGGTACTGCTGAAGCAACAACAAAATCACGCAACGGCAATGTTACACCAATGGAACTAGCTCACAGCACAGTCGAAGCAACAATGGCAGATTATTATGCTGCTGAATACATCGACAAATTGGATGAGTTAAAAATCAATATCAACGAGCGTCAAGCTGTGGCTCAATCCGCTGCTGCTGCATTAGGTCGTAAGACTGATGCTATTTTGTATGCAGCAATGGATGCAGGTGCTAGCTCAACTCAAATACATGATACTGGTTCTGCTCTTGCAAAAGCTGATTTGCTATCATTGTTTGAAACTTTAGGTTCAAATGATGTACCAGAAGATGGTCAAAGATTCTTGGCTATGCATCCGAAAGGTTTTGCTGATCTGTTCTTAATCGAAGAATTTGCTTCTTCTGATTATGTCGGTGATAAAAATCTGCCGTTTGCTGGTGGTATGACAATGAAAGAATTTTTAGGAATGAAAGTTTTCTCAACGTCTGCGGTTACTGCTGGTAAAAACATTTGCTATCACAGCTCTGCTGTTGGACTTGGTGTAAACAGTGATGTTTCTACTGAGGTCAACTATGTGCCTGAGAAAGTTTCACACCTTGCAACCTCAATGATGTCCATGGGCGCTGTCGTAATTAACGACGCTGGCGTTTATGAAGTCCTTGACAATAACTCATAGAGAGGAGTTTAATTATGGCTTTTAGTGCAAGTGGACTAACTCGTATTGGTGGCGCATCAAATGCAAACTTGTGGTTTTATACAAGTGCAGATGCAATTGCTACCGTAAACACAGCAGGTTACTTTAACGATGCAGCGAATATGCTTGCTGTTCGTGACTTGATGATTGTTTGCGATACAAACACGCCAACAACACACTTTGTCAATGTTCTTTCAAACACTGGCTCTGTAGTTGATGTTTCAGACGGCACTGCTGTCGTTGAAACAGATGGCGATTAATAAATGCAGGGGGGTGAAAACCCCCCTACTATTAACATAGGTAGTATATATGCCAGTAACGAGTACATCTGCGGATTCCCCTGTTGACGTGTCAAGCAGGGCTTTAATTTTAATAGGAGCAGAGCCTCTTACATCATTTGATGATGGAACTAATGAAGCTCTTGTTGCTTCTAGTACATATGAAGATGTAGCTAGAGCAGGTCTTGTAAATACAAGATGGAGATTTGCTACTAAACAAGCGCAATTAAGTAGATTAGCTGCCGCGCCTACTGGTAGATATGATGCAGCATATCAATTACCAAGCGACTCACTTATGCTTCACGCAGTTACAGTAAATGATTACCCAATATTATATCAATCTTATGCAGATAAAATATACTGTGATGCAACAACAAGTGATGTTTTAATTGCGGATTATACATTTAGAGTAGGCGAAGAAGATTGGCCTTCTTATTTTGTTTTAGCAGTTGAGTTTTCTCTTGCTAGTATATTTGCAATTTCTATTGCAAGAGATACACAGCTTTCAAATTTTATGGAACAGAAAGCTGCATTGGCTATGGCTAAAGCAAGAGGTCTCGACTCACAACAGCAAACAAGTCGCACTTTAAATACATCGAGGTTTGTAACACAAAGGCGTACCTAATGCAAAAAGTGCGAGTACCTATTTCTAATTTTCAATTTGGAGAATTAAACCCATCTCTTTCTTCAAGAACTGATTCAGATATTTATACTGCATCTGCTGAGCGTGTAGAGAATTTATTTTTGCGCGGTGAAGGTGGAGTAATAAAAAGACCGGGGTTAGAAAATATTTATGAATACGACACTACTGTAGAAAGAACAACCTGCACAATAACTGTATCTGATTATGCAAATATAGCTGTTGGTACGCAGTTAAAATTTTATGATGGTGACGGTAATTTATTTATATTAGAATCTGAAGCAATAAGCGGAAGCGCACCATCTTCTGCTGTTGGAAATAAACATTATTTTAGGCCAAATGAATCTAATAATACAACTGCTGATAATATTTATACTGCTATTAATGCTATTGCTGGTTTTACTGTAGCCAATCCTTCTGCTGCTGTAGTTACTGTTACTAGAGATAAACCTAATGGCGGTACTTTTTTAGCAACAGAAAGCACAGATTTAACAAGATTAGTAATAACTAATTTTTCTGGTGGGTCTAAGGTACAATCAAGATTATTACCATTTATTTTTTCTGATGACGAAAGATACATTATATCTTTAGAAAATGCTAAACTAAGGTGTTTTCAAATTAGCCCAACAACAGGTGTAGTTTCTTTAGTAGCTACATTAACTCAAGATGTTGATGGCAATGCATTACCTTTTTCAGATTTATATTTGCATGAATATACTTATGCACAAGCAGGTGATGTTATGTTTATTTGTCACCCATTGTTTATGCCTAGACAATTAGTAAGAACAAGTCTTACTACATTTCAAGTTGAAGTGTTTGCTTTTGATGTAAAGTCCGATGCTACAGAAATTTATCAACCTTACTATTCATTCCAAGGATTAAATATAACTTTAAATCCAGACTCAACGAGTGGAACAAATTGTATTATGAGTATACAAAAATATGTTGGGGAAGTGGCAGATGACGATGGTCTTTCTGTTGCAGCTGAAGTAGCAAATAATGCTGATTTAGTTCTTGGTGGAGCTTTATGCTCAGGAGGAACTGCTACTTTTACAACAGGAAGACAGGTTACAATAACTTCTTCTGGCAATGATAGTAGTGGTGTAGGGTTTACTATTTACGGAACAGATGTTGATGGTTTAGCAAAGCAAGCAATTATGTCAGGTACAAATGCAGGAGTTGCTTCAGATGATCATTCTCCATATTTTAAAACTATTACAAGAATACAAGTAAGTGGTGATCCAGCAGGAACTATTAAAGCAGGTGTAAGTAGCAATTCTGCTTTTAAATATTTTGATACAACAGGAGATCCTACTGGTGGTAACTTAGCAAGAGAATATCCTAGTTCTTTGCATCTTGGCGTTACATTAAAATATCACGGAAAAGAAATAGAAATTACTAAAGTTTATAGTTCTTCTATGGCTAAAGGAACAATTCTAGATACTCTAAAACAAATTTTAGATGTAAATGCTTTTAGAACAAACGGCTCTACTGCTGAGGTAATTGTTACTCATGTTAAACATGGAATGGCTGTAGGAAATAGTATTACAATTGCTAAGGCAGGAGCAGTAGGTGGAATATCTGCTTCAAATTTAAATGGCGCAAGAACTATTACTGCTATTATTGATGATAATCATTATAGTTTTGACGCAGGAGGAAACTCAAATGCAGCAGCAGATGGTGGGGGTGCGCCAGAAATTACAACACACGCTCCTACTTTAGATTGGTCAGAGCAATCGTTTTCTGTATTAAGAGGGTATCCTGCTTCTGTTGCTTTTCACGAAAATAGATTAATATTTGCTGGAACTTTATCTCAACCTGATTCTATTTGGATGAGTAAATCTGCACAATATTATAATTTTGATGTAGGCACTGCGGAAGATAATGATTCAATACAAGTTACTGCTAGCATTGGAGAAATAAATCAAATACGTCATTTAGTTTCTAATAGAGATTTGCAAATATTTACATCTACTTCTGAAATGTACATACCTTCATTTCAAAATAAACCATTAACACCAACAACAATAACAATAAAAAGGCAAACGCCATTTGGATCAAACTTTGCTAGACCGCAAGTTATAGATGGTGGAACTGTGTTTGTTCAAAAAGGTGGGTCTATTGTTAGAGAGTTTTTATTTGCTGATTCTGAAGCTGCTTATACAGCAAGTGCAGTATCTACACTTTCTTCGCATCTTATTAAATCACCAAAAGAAATGAGTATACTTTATGGTGCAATAGATAGAACAGAAAGTTATATATTTGTTGTAAACAATGACGGAACACTTGCAGTTTTTAATTCTAACAGAGCCGAGAAACACGCAGGTTGGTCAGAATTTACTTGTCAAGGTAAGTTTATGTCTGCTGTAACAATAGACGATAGAGTTTTTTCTAATGTTGTTATTAATACTGGAGCAGGAACTCATCAAATATTTTTATGCGAATTTCAATCTGCTTTAAATACTGATGTTGCTAAAGTTTATACTGGTAGCGCAGGTGTGTTTAATGTTTCTGCTACTTACGCAAATGGAGCTGTTGTAAATGTTATAGATGGTACAAACTATGTAGGTGAGTTTACTGTATCTGGTGGAAATGTAGATGTTTCTTCTGTTTCTACATTAACGTATGCAGAAATAGGATTAAAGTTTGATGTTAATTTAAGAACAAATCCTATAGATATAGTAGCTCAAAATGGCCCAACTACAGGAGACTTTAGAGGTGTTTCTACTGTTGTTATAGATTTGAACAAAACATTATCTTTAAGTGTTAATGGTACAAATTTAGTTGTTACTAATGTAAACAATGATTTGTCATTAGGACAACAACCAGTTACAGGAAGAAAAGAATTTAGATTACTTGGTTACAATCGTGATCCTAAAATTACAATAAGTCAATCAGCACCATTACCAATGCAGGTTAATGGTCTTATAGCGGAGTTAATTTTCTAATGTGTATGCCTTTACAATTAATCGCTGCTGGCGCAAGCACTATGATTCAAATGGAAGCGCAAGCAAAACAAGCGCAAGCACAAAAAAAAGCTGAAGATAGGCAAGCTAGACAAATAGAAATTGATAGAGAAATGGGTAAAGTACAAGCTATGCAAAATCAAAATGCGCGTGTAGCTGAATACATTTCTGCTGAAAAATCTAACTTAGCTGTGTTTTCTGCAAGTGGTGTTGATGTTGATAGTGCATCTCAAAAAGCTTTTGCAGAAGCTAATCTTATTACTGTTGGTGAAGATTTAAGTGCTATAGCTTTGCAAGCTGATTATCAATCTAGAACTAGAACTGTTGAAGCAGGGTTAGCAAGAGAGCGTGGATCAAATGCTTTAAGCGCAGGGTATGCTAACATGATGGGTACTGCTGCTACTGGTATTTATAATATGGCAAGAATATGGCCTAAAACTTAGGATAATAAAATGGCAGTAACTAAACAAAAAAGATCTTATATAAATCAACCAATAGGTGTTACTAGATTTGAAACTGGTGAAGATGAAATGTGGGAAACTGTTGCTAATACTGCTAGCAGGTTAAATGAAATAGCTTTAAAAGAAGGTGCTAAACAAGCAGAGCAATCTGGTCTTGATGCGGCTATGGCTGTTGAGCAATCAGAAATAATTGCATTTGATGCTGAAACTGGCAAGCCAAGAGCGTTAGATCCTAAAATGTTTAGTGGAGGTATAATTGCTAGAGATGCTTATAAGCGCGTTGTAGAAAAAAGATTTGGAGCTTCTATAGAGAATGAGTTAAAAATAAAAGCTCAAGAACTTCAATTAAAATATAAGTTTGAACCAGAATTATTTCGAGAAGAAATGTCTAGGTATGTTGCTGATATGCACGCAAACGCTCAAGGCAAATGGAAAGAGACTGTTAAAGTTGGTGGAGTAGCAATAACAAGAGCTACCGAATTAAATATCCAAGCAAACGCAATAGAAAAAAATAATAAAGAGCTTGCTTTAAATATTCAAAATAAAATTGATACTTTTTTAAATGAAGAATTTTATAATAACTTTGTAAATTTTAACAAAGACTTTGCTTTAAATTTTGTAGGAACACAAGCTGATGAATTAATTGCTGAAATAGAAGATGCTGAAGCCGCTAATATTTTACCAGTAGGTAGCGCAGAAAAATTTGAAGATAAATTTCTAGCAACTCTTGGTCTTTATCAAGCGCAAGAAATGCTTAGAGACAATACTATTATTCCATTAGTTGGAGGTGACGATCAAAGAAATGCTCTTTCTGTTGCCTTAACTACTGGTGATTATAATGCTTTAAATGATGAGAAGTATCAAGATGCAAGAAAAATACTTACACAATTAATAGCAACAACTAGTGGTGATAGAGCTATTCTTAGTAATATTGGAAACGATATAGGAAAAAATATTGAAATATTAAATGTGCAATCTCAAGCAAAACAAAAAACACAAATAATATTAAATGTTTATGAATTTGGATCACAACAAATTGCTAAAGAAAATGAGATAGAACAATCATTTTTTAATGGAACAGCAGATTTAACTAAAAATGGAAAAATTGAAACTGAATTAGAAAAATTAGATGAAGAAGCTAAAACATTAATTCTAGCAAATAGTGCTAATAAAAATCCAAATATAATTAAAGAAATAGGATTAATACAAGAACAAAAAGAAACGATAAAAAATACTGTTTTAAAACAGGCTATATTTGATTTAGCAATTACAGAAGATGTAAGTATAAATGAAATAAAGTTAACTTTAGAAGGAGATAAAAGATATTTAACAAAACTTTCTGCTAAAGGAAAAGTTACAGTAGATTTTATTAACAGAAATAAAATAAAAATTGCTGGTTTTGCAGGATTGTTTAATGATTTATCAAGACAATATTCAGCAAAAAATATACAAGAAATAAAAAATCACACGCAAGCTGCTCTTACACAAGAAAATGAATTAAGAAAAACATTATCTTTAAACAGCTATGAAGAAAATGAAAGCCTTTATAATTCTTTAATTAATGAATTAAATAATCCTGATGGAATGTATTCAAAAATGGATTTTGAACGTGCTAATGCTTTAATAAGAAGGTTAACATTAACTATTTCTAAAGAAGCTTTAGGTCAAATAGGATTTAAAAATACTAACGAAACAAGGGCTGCATTAAGTTATCTTGATAATACAAACCCTAATGCTTTAAATTCTATGCCTAGAATAAAAGAAATTATAGAAGATGTAGAAAAAAACGGTATTACAAAAAGTGAATTATTACCAACTATTGTTGGAATAAATAGTAGATTAAATCAAATAGAAGTAGCTCAATCTTATGCACAAACTGCTATAAATAATAAAGAGATACTTTATAAGGGAGGTAGTACAAATAGCGAAATAATGAAAGCAACAGCGCAAGCTAACCTTATAGACCCTCATATACTTTCAGAATCTACAGAGCCATTTGCTATTGATATTCAAGATACAACTACAAAATTAACATTAGAAGAAAATTTATATGACCCTAATTTAATGCAAAATAATCCAAGATTATTTGCAGGATTAATTACTTCTATGGAACTTAATACAATTCCTAAAAAAGTAGAAATAATTTTTAATAAAGCAGCAAGAGGCGCAGTAAGAAAAGAGCAAGCTAGTGCTATTGTTGCATTAGCAGGTACTTTAATGGAAAGACTACATCCAGAAACAAATCAACCTCATAATTTATTAGATAAAATATTAAACACAGAAACTTATAGCGCATTAAAAACAGCTTTTCTTATTACAAGAGAAGAAGGAAGTGAAAACGCATTAGAATTTTTAATAAATGCTTCTGAAATTCATACAAAAGATTTTAATTCTAGGTTTGATATTTTTATGGATGCTTATGGTCATGAAACTTTAAGAGATTTTTTTGGAAGTATTAATGATGATTTAGCAAAAGATGGTCAAGCAATAGAAGATTTTTCTCCTTATGTAAAACATTTATATTTAAGTGGAATGCCTATGAGTGAAATAAAAGATAAAATAGAAGAAAGATATAAAGAATCATATGGAGATACAGAGGGTTTAGTTTTAGATCCTGGAAACCAAAATGTAAATAGATCAAGAAGTTCTTTTGCTTCTACTTATGGAAAAGTTCAAGGATTAGAACCATTAGTTATGGATCATCTTAATACACAATTAGCTGCAATTAATCCCCATTACATTTTTGAAAAAGATCAAGGTGTTGTTGGTAAAGTAGCTAATTTTCTTGAACCTTTTTCTGCTTTTATGGTTGGCGTTACTTCTCAAGCACTTTTATTAGATTACAATAAGAGCGTTGATGAAGCTATTCAAAAAGGAATTGATCCTAAAAATATAGCTATAAAATTTTTTAATGACAAAGTTTCAGAATATAATGCTAATGCTATAAGAGTTAAAGCGGTGCCTGTTCCAAGCTCAGATCAATTAGTAATACACGCTCTTTATGAAATAACAGAAGAAGGTAAGTTAGGCAAACCAGTAAGGATGCCTAATGGAGAACATCTTGCAATTAGTAATAGAGATGATTATATTATCAAATTTTTAAGTAATAAAGCAAATACAGAATCTGGTTACACTTTAGAAGAATTAGAAGATTCAATAATGTATAGAAAAAATTTAGCAGAAAGAGCAAAAAATTCTTCTAATTTATCAATGCACTCTGCTCCTTGGGCAAGTCCTGCTCCTTTTGAGAATTAATAAATGGTTTATAAATTAACACCATATAGAAATCAGTTAAATTTAGGGCCAGAATTATCTGATCCTAATGTTCCTTTTTTGTCTACAGTTGGCGCATCTCTTGGCTATACATATGATCCATTAATTGAATATCTTGTAAATAATAAAAAATTTGGAGATGATAGTGTTGATTTAAGTTATTCCCCTAAAGATGATTTAAAGGGTTATGAGCAATACGGTTCTTCTTTGCTTTATGCAAAAAACGCAGATCATATGAAATCTTTAAAAAGAGGTATTAATGAAAATATAAAACGCAGGGAAATTTTAGAAAATTCTAGTTTTTGGTCACAAATAGGAGCGGCTATTTTTGATCCAATTAATTTAGTTACAATACCTTTAGGCGGCCCTTCTCTTACTATAGGTAAAACTTTTGCTAGAGGTGCTATTGGAGTTGGAGGATTACAAACAGGATTAGAAGCTATTCGTTATCCAGTTGATCCATTAGCTACTGTAAGTGAGTCTGCTCTTAATATTGGATTTGCTGCTGTAACTGGTGGATTGTTAACAAGTGCAATTTCTGTTCCTGCTAGAACAAGGACTAATGCTTTTAATCGTATGATTGATGATGCTCAAAAAGCGCAGAATGAACAAGCTGATTTAGATAATATAAATTTAATGATGGGTAATAATACACTATCTAAAGCTCAATTAAAATCTGCAAGAAACAAATTTCAAAATAAAACAACAGAAGATTTAAGAGTTGAGCGAGAAAAAATTTCTAAAAAAATAAATGATTTAAATATTAAATTAGGAGAACCAGATCCAGAAATAATGCCAGTTGATATAATTGGCAAAGCTAAAGCTGAAAAATCAAAAACTTATCAAACAAAAAGATTAGTTAGTATAGATAATGAACTTGGGATAAGACATTTAGAAATTAAAAATACAGTTTCTACTGATAAATATGCTATTGCCTCTGGTGGTTGGATAGGCAATTTAATTAGCACTCCTATAAAAAGAACTCTTGGAGCGGATAATATAGATTTTGCAAAAAAAACTATGTTAGAAATGGCAAGTGATAGTGGTATTTTATTAAATCTTCATAAATTAGGTATGACATTAGCTCCTTCTATTTATCAAAGGGCAGTAATTAAAAATGGAGAATGGGTACAAGTATATCAAAAAACATTAAAAGAATGGGGAGATCAAATTGATACTGAAGCTAAAACTTTTCTTGGAGTTAATACATCTGAATTAGCAGTAAGAGCAGAAAATTTAACTAAAAGACCAAACGCAAGGCAAACATTTAATGATTTTTTAATTGAAGCAAATAGAAAAAGAACATTTGGAGAGGAAGGTATTACTGTTCCAGAAAAAAATGCAATTAAAGAATTAGATAAATTTTTTACTAAATGGGAAGTAAGATTAAAAGCTACTGGTCAAATAGGAGAAGATTTAAATATTAAAAAATTAATTGACGATTCTGAAATTGAACTTCAAAGATTAAAAAATGCTTTAGAAGATTTAAAAAAACGAGAGCCTAATGCCGCTAGGTATAGAACAAAATTTTTTGAAGATAAAATAAAAAGAAAACAAAGTGAAATATCTGAACATACTCTTTCTTTGCAAGCAAAAGAAGGAACTACTCCATTAGGAGAAAAATCTTTTCTTCCTAGATATTGGGATAAAAATTATATTAAGAAAAATAGAGAAGATTTTGAAAAAATTATATTTAAATGGTATAAAGACAACCCTGTTATTTGGTCTAAAGATAAAAATAATAAATGGAATCAAATTAATTTAAGTGATGATACAGATGCTATTGCTGATAGAGTAAAGAAAACTGTTGATAATATATTAAATATAGCAGATGGCGAAGATGTGCCAAATGTAGGTGCAGGAAAATCAAAACATTTTAAACACAGAGAGCTAGATATTCCTAATCAATTAGTTTGGGATTATATTGTGCAAGATCCAATAGCTATTATGAAAGGATATACTCATAAAGTAGCAGGAAAATATGAGTTTGCTAAAATGTATAACGGCAAAAGCGTTGAAGATGTAATGGATGATGTTACGGAAGAAATGTACGCAGCAGGGAAAACGGAAAAAGAAGCATTGGCTTGGAGAAAAGATTATTATCATATGCATCAAAGGGTTGTTGGCTCTACATTAGAAAGAAGTCCTGACGCTTGGGATAATCAAATTGCTTATTATTTAAGGGAAGCAGCACAACTTAATTATTTAGGTAGCGCAGGAATATCAGCTATACCAGATTTTGCTAAAATTATGATGGAACATGATTGGAAAGATATAATTAAAGGGTTGCAAGCTTTATTATCTGACAACAAAGTTACATTAAAAGGTAATGAAGCTAAACTTGTTGGTGAAGCTATCGAGCTAATTCAAGGTAATTCACATTTTAGAATGGTAGAAGATATTACTAATGATGTTAATGCTTCTACTAAATATGATAAAATTAAAAATACTTTTTATCTTGCTAATGGTTTAGCCCCAATAACACATTTAGCAAAAACACTAGACTCTGTTATTCGTGGACACTCTTTAATTGATATGTCTAGGAAGTTAGCTATGCCAGAAAAATATGGAAAAGCTACAAAATTAGAAATATCTTATTTAGCTCGATATAATATAGATGCAAGAATAGCGGCTAAAATAGCTGCTACTCCATATGAAACAACAGCTAATGGATTAATATTACCTAATACTTTAAAATGGGAAACATCGCCAAAAGTAGATGATGAAACATTAACAACATTTAGAACTGCGTTACAGAGCGGTATACTAAACACTGTTATTATGGGTACACCTGCTGATAAACCTATTATAGTTGACGGTGTTGCTTATATTCCTATGAGTGTTGCAAATAAATTTGGTATGCCAGAGCATAGAGTAGTTAAAGGATACGCTAGAATAGAAAGCGGTTTGCTCGGTTTGCCATTCCAATTTTATAGTTATGCTTTAGGTGCTGTAAATAAAATAACAATGTCTGCTGCTCAAGGTCAAATGAAAAATAGAACTGTTGGTTTAGCAATGTCTCTTGGACTTGGCATGATGGCAGTACAAATTAAAACTCCTGATTGGGCATTTGATGAAATGACTTGGAGAGATTGGTTTGCTAGAGGGTTTGATCAAAGTGGTATTGCTGCTTTGTATTCAGATATGTTTTATCAATCACTGCATACAGGACTTGCTCTTAGTGGTAAAAATATAACTGGCGGTTTAATACAGCCTAAGTTTCCATCTGATGATGCTTATGGTGCTACGATAGGATTAGGTGGTGCAGGGCCAAGCATTGGGTATGATTATCTTGAGGCTCTTAAAGATATGATAGCAGGAGATTTTTCCGAAGGAGCTAAAAATTTAATAAGAACTTTACCTTTTATGCGGCTTTGGTTTGCAAAAGGTACGATCAATGAATTTACAAATAACTTTGAAGATTGGTTTTAATTGTGCGTTGCAAGCATATTGCTTGCATTATAAGGCAAAAAAAGAGGTTTAGATGACTATTAATTTATCAGAAAATACACCTA
>TARA_R100001463_G_scaffold26933_6_pt1 | contig 17700 bp, 16 predicted proteins | sample TARA_R100001463 | Tara Oceans TARA_R100001463 (sample SAMEA2622242) | marine metagenome | biome: marine biome (ENVO:00000447); feature: deep chlorophyll maximum layer (ENVO:xxxxxxxx); material: "saline water (ENVO:00002010), including plankton (ENVO:xxxxxxxx)" | depth 40 m
CATTTAGAGTTTCATTAATAACTTTGATAGATTCTCTACGATCATAAGCTAATGTTAAACCTGTTGGATTAAAGCCGAGGTCATCTGGAAGGGGGACTGTTCCTTCAGCTAGTGCTTTAGTATCAAGTTTATAAGTCTTACTGACCCAAGCTAAAAAACGATCTGCTTGGTCTTCAGTGTAACCACTTTTTTGCATAATGCTTTCACGAGTAATAATATATTTATCACCATCCCAGACCGCACCTAAGCCTTGTTCGATAGCACCAACATTACGTTGTTGTCTTACTAACTCTGTGTTCAAACCACTGCGTACATAGGTACGTACAACAGCAGCACCTTCAGGGTCTACACCTTCTAGGTTTTTAATATTTTGAATGAAATTAGGGTTAGCAACAAGTTGACGTAGGAAAGAAGCTGACAAGAACTCATCGTTTTCCATTGTCATCATAACTGCACCGATACTTGCAGCATTCTCTACGAACTGTTGTCTACCTTCAGGACGTTGCAAAGAGTTATTGTTAATTAAGCTAGTCAGCTTACCTGATGCCTTCAGAGCATCGAAGTGTTGCTCTGGAGATAGACCAGAAATCTTAGCTTCTACTTCTGGTGGTAAAGATTTAAGAGTTGGATCAGCTTTTATATCACTACCTAATGGTGTCTCAGTATCTGTAAGAATATGACCAAATAGTTGAGGCTGTGTAACATCAAGATTTATACCTTTACTTACGTCCATTATAAAGTTTTGTACATCAGCACCTAACAGATTTGAAAGGCTTACGGGGTCTTTAATTGCTGATGCTGCTGCAAGGATAGACTGAGTAGAACCATCGCCTTCTTCAAGCAAGGCAGAGGATAAGGCCGTAGTAATCTCTTCAAACAACACATCAGAACTTGAAGCCTTAGTTAACATTTGAAACATATTGTCTATGTTAGTAATCTTAGATTGGGTAGAATCCCACTGATCATCTGTTATTCCAGTAGGACGAGACAACTGAACTTTATATTGTGACCACTGTGCTTGTAAGTTAGCAAGAGCCTGTGGTCCTACTCTTTGACCAGATTGTGTAGCCTGAACCAGAGCACCCATATTTATATCTACAAAAGTATCAAGAGCCTGTCCGTAAGCAGCTTCAGTTTGCACTGTCCAATTATAACCACCTTCAGCTTTAGAACGAGCAATAACATCTGCAGCAGCTTGAAGAGTAGCCTTTTGACCTATAGCATACTCAATCCGTTGATCATTTGTGGCATCCTTTGGAAGTGCAACAAAAGAAGCTATGTAGGATGCTTGAACATCAGGATCATTTAGTGCCTCTTCCATCATAAAGGTTTGAGTGTCACGACCATAACCTGCCCAAGGACGACCAGTTGTTGTTGTATAAACATTTTGAAAGTCAGTATCAAACTCAATACCTGCCGCAGCAAAGTTTTTAGCTAATGTTCTCTCTTGAATAAGGGCAGCAGACTCTCCTTTTTCTTCTCTTATAGCTTCGATACGTTCTAGTCCCTGTTGAAATACTGCTAAGTTAGGGTCTGGTCCTGAAGAACGACTAGACTTTGCAGCATTAGCTTCTCTGGTATATTGGTCTATAAAAGCTTCACCAAGTCCTGCTAAAGCACCTAGAGCAGATGGAACTTCTACAGGACGTTCATAAGCTATATCAGCCTGTAGTTTTGGTGCAAAGAGGTCAGCCATTATTCAGTACCTTTCAGTATAGATTGTGCTGCTTGGTAAGCATACAACTTATCTTGTTCAATTAAATTATTTTGTATTTTCTGCCAACTCTTCTGAAGTGAAGTACCTGTTGATCTACGAAGACTTGCCATTTGAGAAGCAGAGAAACCAGAAAAGGCTATACGTTCATGTAGTTCAGTCATCAACTGAATGGCTAGATCAACGTCATTACGATCACCTTCCATCAGGGTAAAGATACGTTCAGCATCCCTGTTGACTTGCTTACGAAAAGCAGAAAACTTCTTACCACTTGTATAAACTTGATTTAGACGGGTATAGTTTTCGACTACTTCAAGGGGTGTAAAACCAGTTAGGGCAACAATACCATCCCCTATAGTCATTTCACTTTCTAGTTCGATTCCATTCTTACTACGATACACACCATTGTTAAAGATACCAATGGCCTTAGCTACATTGTCTAAACCTGATGGTTGACGTAGAAGCTTAATGGTTTCCTCAGTAAGTGTAGCTGTCTGTCCGTGTAAGAGGGCAGTGATAGCCCCCCATGCTGCTGAAAATACACCTCCTGCAATTTCACCAGAAGGACCACCAAGAGCAGTTATTGTATCCTCTTGAAATATCTTCTTGTATGTATCTGTAATAGCACCTACAGGGGCAAGCCGTTGACCTAAGCCAACCTCAACATCACCACCTAAAGTAGCAACTAATCCGTCAAGCATACCATACTTTAGGGTAATGTACAAGTCACTGTCTGGTGCAATACCTAGTTTTTCCCCTACATAGTCAGCCGCATTTGCAAGACCGAAACCTGTCAGTCCATACATAGGAACTAGGGCTACAAACAATCTACGTCTTTCTGCGTTGGTAAGGCCACGACCAACAAAAATACTTTCCATAGACCGTAGTGTGTAGGATAACCACTGTGTAGGTACTTTCATAAACCCAGACTGTACTTTACCACGAGACACAGTTGACATATTAAATGTTAAATCTTGTTCACGACGAGTAATCCAAAGTCTAGCCTCATCAGACAGAGCAGATACTTTAGGAAACTTAGCCTTAAACTCAAAGAATGCAGTGTTAATAGCTGTCAAACGAGAAAGACGTTCACCTTGTTTAAAAGGCATAAGACCTAAATCCAAACCTTTTGTAACCAGTTTCCGTACATTGTACCCTGCACCCATAAGGGCAGAATACTTCATGTTTTCTCCACTCCAACCAGAGATACCGAAGCCAACTCCTGTACCATCTTCGATAGCATCACCGTCTACAACAGAACGACCTGATGTCTTTATAAACTCAATCAGTTCTCCTGCATCTTTTTCAGAAATATCTGCTGCTTTGGCTACACGTTGTAATGCAAGTTGTTGTAACTCAGGTGTATTGGCTCTTAAAGCCCCACGCATAGGAATTGTTAAAGCTGCACCCTTAAATCCGTGAACTGGACTAATAGCCATAATTGTTGCAGCATGAAAACCTTGCATTACAAACTGAGAAATATTACCAAAACCAAAGGCTGATTGAAACCCGATCTTTAGTAAACCATTAGATGGATCACCAAGGTTTAGTTGTTTTCCTGTTTTATCAAAGATATACTCAGCTACGGCTTGACCCTGCCGTTCCATAAAGGTAGATGCCTCATCCTTCATGTTTAGTCTACGCATAGTAATATCTCTTAGTTCAGACATACGACGAGAGAACTCATCTGTACCAGAAATATTAGCATTACGGAACAAGGTTTCATAGTCTGTAGGTACAACACCTGAAGGGAACCAGTTACGTCCCTTCTGTTGTGCTTTCTTAACCCAACCAACTATAGCATTCTGAGCATAGGCTCTGTTACTATAAGTAAAGACGGAGTTACCCATCTGGGCTAAGACAGAGTTTATAGGGTCTTCGTTGTATGCCCTACCACCACCGAAGTCCATAAGCACATCGTTGTTTCTTCTCATGTCAGTGTTAATATAGTCATCCATCTTCATACCAGTGAAGACATCAGAACCATCTACGTCACCTGACAGAATGTCATCATTACGTCCACGATAAGCAATTTCACCCCGACTAAAATCCCAACCTTCTTCATCAGCTAGTTTTTTAAAATCGTCAAAGCTTTCGATACTAGGGTTCCAATCATTGTTAGCCTTGATAATATCATCAATGTTGTTGTCACCATCAATGATAGCACGTTGGATACGACCTAATTGTGCAACAGCAGTACGAGCTTGCTTCTCAGAGAATGTACCCATCAAAGCTTTAAGTCTCTTAGTACCTAATACTACAAAATATTTTAGGGTAGGATTGGCTCTGGAACCACCTACATTATAACCCATAACATCTGTAGGTTCAATAATACGGACTTGCTTAGGTTTAACAACAAACTCTTGTCCATCACCTGTTGGTTTATCTAGTTTCCAAATTGGTATATCTGTGCTTTCCAAGTCCTGTTTACGTATTTTACCTCCAAACTCACCATCAACTAACTTAGCATCAGCAGGTACGTCATTAAGGCTGACTCTTTTAGCAGGAGCATAGTAACCATCAAATACTTCTACTGAGTTACGATAGCCTTTTTCAACATACCTATTAAGCATCATGGAAGTTTTTAACAGGTAATCTGCTTCTTCAACAGCAGCTAATGCATTGTAAGCTTCTTTAGCTTTTTCACTAGGAGCTAGACCACGAGGATGCATCTGTTGATACTTAACAGCAAACTCACCTTCTGTGTAACGAACACGAAGATTAGAGTCAATACCATCACGCAACTGTGTGTATACAGACTGAAGTGTATACCTTTCTTGTGCATTAAGACGTTGCAAGGCTCTAGTGTAAGGATCAATAATAGACTTAACAGCAGCACGAGCAGACTCACTCATTTGAGCCAAACGTGTCAGTCGGTCAACATCCCTAGCAGCAGAAGAGCCCATTACTGAGTTGTTCATAACCTTGCCCACAGTATCTCGAATGATACCTGCCTCAAGACCTAAGCCCTCGTCAAAAGCTCTTGGCATACCTGACAAGTCGATACGTTCTGCTACCTCAATGACATAACCTTTAGACAGATCATTGACATCAACAGGAGCTACACGAGCACTCTCTACTTTTTTACCGATTTCTTCAGCTAAATCATTAATACTTTTTGGGGCTGATCCATCTGCTAGTGGTTTATAAACAGAACCATCAGAAGCTTTACCAAAACGAACAGTTGCTACAAAGTTACCTAAACCTTCGTCAACTATTTTGTAATCAAAAACTGGGTTACTAACATTCTTACGGTATTTAGCAGCAATTTTCTTAGCTGCAATTTTAATTGAACGTGGGTCAGCAATACGACCAAATGCACCCTTTTGGTACAGGTCGTCAATAGCTTGAATAATTTTACTTTCTGCAAACTTACTTGTAAACTTAGCAGCAGACGGACGTACAGGTTGTGGTGCTATGTCAAGATTAGATGGTCCTACATTTCCTAAAACTTCTGGGTCAGGGGTAACAGCTAAAACTCTTTCTGCTGACTCAGATGCAGCATCAGAACCTCTGATAGCTCCTACTCTACCGATAGCAGTAGAAGACTTCATGGCAGTTTTAACACTAATCTTAGCACCTACTTTAACTAACTGAGCAGCACCTATAACGTCCAAAGCAGATAAAGCCAGATTGATACCTTTGTTTGGATCAAAACCTGCTGCCATTGTTTCTGCTGTTAAGGCTTCTAAAGCACCAAGAGTTTCTTTAGCAAAGATACCTTCTTGTCCTATTTCATCAGCATACGCCTCAAACCAAGCCCTAAACTCAGTAGCATTTTTTGTTGCAGCAGCCGTAAGTATTTCTCTACTTTGTTTTTCAGTTTTGTTTGTTAGAACTTCTATAGTACCAACAGGAGATACTTCTCGTAAAAAACGATCAACAGTATTAAGTGCTCTCTGAAAAGGAGTTTTAGATATTGCAATATCAAACTTACGATCACTTAATATTTCATTGGCAATCTGATAGTTTGTAGCTACACGAGCATCTGCTGCTGAGTAGTCATAGTTATTTACAGACAAAGCCTGTTCGGCAATAAACTCAGGATTACTGTTGAACTCATCATTCTTTACACCAATGTCAGAAGCCTCAAGATTTAACTGATCAACAGTCTTACCTTCCTCATATCCTCGTTGAAAAACTTGATAGTAAGGATTTGTTTCTGCTTGACGTACTTTAGACTTAGCTTCTTCAGTTCCTAACTCTTCTCCTGTTACAGCTAAAATATCCTCTGTTCTGTCGATACGGTTTTCAGCCATACCGAATTGTTCATCTAGTGATTGAAAATTAATATTATAACCTAAAGGGAGAGAGTCAGCCATTATTGACCTACATTTGTTAGTAGTTGATTAGCCGTTGGTGGTGTTGGACCTGCATTAATACCAAGAGCCTTAAAACCACCTACGGTACTAAAACCTGACAAGCCTAAACTTGCTATAGCCTGACCTGTTTTTGCTTGTTGACCTGCGGTGGTAATTATATTAGATAGCCCAGACATTTGCCCTGCAAAACCTTGAGCAGAACCTAACTGTGAAGACAGAGAAGACAATCCTCCACCTAAAGCAGAACCACCAGTAACACCTAAAGCACCTGCTTGTGTTAAAGCCTGTGCTCTTTGTAACTGTGCCTGACGAATAGCTGCTCTTTGTGAACGTCTAGTTTGTAAACCTTGTTGACGTTGAGTTGCCTGAGCTGCTCTTCTTGAAGCACTAATTGATGATATAGTTCCTACTGCTGTAACTCCTAGGCTTGCTAGAGCTATTGTTGTTGCTGCTGGCATTTAAGCCTCCTTTAAATAAGTTGTTTCAGATACAGAGTAACCAAGCCTACTGTATAGTTTAGAAAGATTATTAATACCTTCTATGTCAGCCATACCTAAATAGTTAGCACCTTTAGACCTACCCCATTCTTCAAATGTTTTAAGAAGCCTTATTGAAGACGGAGAACCTCTTAAATCTTTACGAACAAACCAAGCTAGGTCTGAGGCTATTACAGTGTTAGACATATACATTTCAGTTACAACACAAACTATAGCACCTGTTACTTCACCTTCTTTTTCAGAAACAAATATTTCCATATTAGGATTAGTTAAAGCTGACAAAAGAAAGTTTGTAGTTTTATTTATGTCCCATTTGTGTGTCTTCGGGGCTTCCATCGAAAATTCTTTAGCAAGTACAAGTATACCTAGAATATCGTCTTTATTTGCTTTACGGATAGTTTGTTTAGAACCGTTGGTTGACTGCATTAATTATTCCAAAGCCTAGTAGTACAAAGTCTTTACCCTGTTCACTCTCGAACCTGAGCCTCATACTTCGGCCATGTCCTCTCATTTTTAATCGTGTGGTTACGACCTTCTCAGGATAATCCCAAGTACCTAAGGCAGATTCATTTACAACAGGTGTATATTTTAAACGGTAAGCCTGTTGTGGCGAAGATGAAGTGTTAGTACGAAAGTCCCAATAAGACGAGACAAGTAGTGATGATTCTCTTACAGGTGTGTATCCATCTATTTCACTACCTGAGTATCCTGTTTCAGTTGGACGTAGATACACTTGTATATACGGAGCATTCTTCTTGAGGATTAAGTCTCCCATAAAGTCATATCCTGCTTCAGCATATGAACTATAGTTAGAATCTTCCCAATCTAAAAAGGTTGTCCCTGAGAACAGACCCATTGTCATTTTGTCTGTTGAGCCATTGTAAACCATAAGAACTATAGCTGCATCAGCCTGTGACAACTCTGTTTGTGCTGAGATAATAACATCATCACCTGCACTGGTTACAACGTCATCACCATTAAAAGTAATAACATCATTATCAGCAAAATTAGAACCAAATCCTGAGTAGTATTCTGCTCCTATTATGAAGTCTGTATCACTAGAACTGTCTGAAACTGTCCAAGGATAGAAAGACTGTAGTGTAACGTCAAGAGTTAATACTTTATTCTTTTTATTAGTTATTGACTCACCATTACTAGGGTAGAACCAATGTACTCTTTTGTTTGTCTCATCATATACTGCCGTACATTCTTTTCTAGCATCGCCGTCAATAGCTTCAAAGAAAGTTTGAATAGTTCCGATACTTAAGTTTTGTTCCTTTGCTCTTCCTGACACTTGATCAAAAGATAAAGTATGTATTCCATGTTTAGACCACCAAAGAGGTACACCCTCAACACTTACAAAAGCCTGTGGGTTAGTCAGACCAATTTGTGACACCCTTGAGATAGAGTACTGAGTAGCTTTAAAAACATTATCAACACCACTAATTTGCCATACACCATTCTCAGAAAATACAAAGATAGAACTTCCAAACACATGAAGCTTCTGTATATTCATAGCTTCTGGTATTAAGATAACACCACCATCAGTATCAAGAAGATCACTAATCTCTTCAGAGGTAGGATCATTCTGTTGGTAACATCTATCAACCTCTGTGATATTGTCTAAGTATTTACTAAATAGTATTTTACCAGAATTTTTAGAGCTTGTCAACCCCCCATAGAACACACGACCAGAAAAAGCTGCTACTGCTTTAAATCTGCTTGTTTCTATTTCAGTTGTAATACCAGAGATACCAGAGGCTGCACTACGGTTTTTAGAAAAGAAGTCTAGAATAAAACTTCCATTGCCTGTAAGGGTAGACCCACTAAATACTTTCTCCCATTCAGCAGGATCGAAGTCACCACTAGAATCCTTACCTGAATACCAAGGATGTGTCAGAGGTGGGTACTGGTTATCTGCACTTCCATCACTATCACTGTCGTAAGCTAAGTAAGCTGTAAGAGCAGCCTCACCTTTTTCACCTGACCAACCTGAGTTAGCTGTATCATACTTACGAGAAGTGTCTGGACTTGCTTTGCCTTCTGCATACGTTGTTGTAGCACCCTGCCACTCAAAGTCTCTTATACGAGGGGATATTTGATTTGTTGAAATAGTGTTTGTGTCAGGATCATATGTAATGTAAATAGGTTCAATAGCCTGAGAGGTAACAACAAGATTACCGTTAATTGTGTCCATCTGAACTTTAGCTAATCCAGAACCTATACTACCTGCAAACTCATAAGATACAAGACTAACAGAAAAACTTTCTTCATTACCTGAGTAAGGTTCAGAACCTGTGTTATAAAAACGCAGAGTTGTTCCATCTTGTACAACAACAAAGTTTAACCCTGCTACACCACCTGCATTTTTCCATTGACCAGTAGTAAATACAAAAGAATTATTAATAGTAAAAGTAGAATCAACATTACTTGTTTCTAACTTTACTGATAGTCTACGGCGACGAGAACCATCCCTTTCTAGGAGACAGTTAAGTTCATCAATAGATGCGTCTTGAGGAAATGTTAGCTCACCTGCCTCAGTTATCAGACCCTTGATGAACGTGTTCACTACCTTCTGACTTATTTTTTGCGGCATCTTTTTTCTTTCGTTGTTCTCTGGCTTCTGTAAAATAGTTTCGACGGGCTGACCTAGACATATTTTTAGTCTTTAAATAATTTTCTACAGCTTTCTTAGCTGCAGGTATACTTGAATACTTACCTTTTAAATCTTCAGGTAAATTTCCTTTTTCAAACTTAATCTCAAAAAAGATAAAACCATCATTAGATTTTTGTATTATAATGTCTGTAACAAGTTTGTCTGTCTTACAAACACACCGTTGGTTAACAGTGTCTTCTATAAACTCGACCATTAATTTCTCCCGTAGTGAGGTCTTACATTAGCTTTCTTTGTTTTGTACATATCATTTTGTACAAATGATTTTAAACGACGAGCAGACTGTTCAACCTTAGGGTCTGAACCAGATTTAAATAAAGAAAAACAAGTTGACTTAGCTTCAGCTAGTAAGTACGGAAGCATTGTATCATCTAGATCAGGTTGAAAACTATCTGACTGCGTAAAGACAGGATACATGGTTCCGTATGCACGAGTTTTAGATTCCTGTAGGGTTGACTCAACAGATGAGTCGTAGCTGTCAAAGACAATAAAATTATCATCAAAACTTGTGTAATACGTAGGAGCACGATCAGTCATAATAAAAATTTTAGTTCCACCATTCTTATCTAGAACAGATGTAACATTGCTTCCGTCTTCACTTGACCTGCTTAAGAAATCAAGAGGCTCCACAAAGTAAATCTCACGGTAGTTATTTCCTGTCGTACTTATGTCGTAGAAAATACGTTCTAACTGTTTAGTGTTTGTAGGGTACTGAAAGTGGGTAGGTCTTGTATTGTCAGCTAAGGCTGTTAACTTTAAGAGTTGTTTATGCTCAGGTATTTCCCTAGCAGCAATGAGATTAAAAAATGTATCTTCAATAACAGAGGCAACTTGTTCAGCTTCAACTGTATCACTAATAGAGTTCACATTCTCTGAGTCCATATCACTCAGAATAGACTGAACCATTTCAAGGAGTGTATTTCTCATTATGTTCTATCCAATACTACTGCAAAACGAAGGGCTACTGAATTACTTGAGGAACCGTCTGTTGATATAGTAATAAAACTATCTGCTGTCACTGTGTTATTAGATGAAGGGGAAAGTGTATCTACGTCACCTGCTGCTGATCCAGACTGAGTTACAGTTATAGTACCCATAGATGCTGCTGCTGCGTTCTTAACTGTAATTGTAGCATTGGAACTACCTATAGCCCCTTCAAGGACAGTTGTAACTTTACTAATAGTTCCTGCAAATGGAATAGGTATATAAACTGTACTAGCTGAAGATATATTGTCAAGAGTGCCAGTTAAAATTTCACCGACAAGAGTTTGTTTAGCTGTCCAAGCTCCTGATCCTGATCCGTTAGCAACATAAACGTCCCCTGAGGAAGCTGCTGCTACACCCTTAGGTTCATGCAAATAAGGGTCTGTTAGTGTACTGTGATTTACGTTTGCCATTGCAATCTCCTAAGGTGAAAGGAAGGGGACCGAAGCCCCCTACCAATTAGTTTATACTTCGATGTACTCAATGACAAGTTTACCTGCACCTGCAGTAAATGCTGCTGTGCCGTAGACCAAGCCAACATAAGCATCTGCTGCACCGACAGTAGCTTGGGTTGAAACCAAAGCACCATTACAGTCAACAGCAGTGTTAGCTGCTAAAGCTGTCTTGGCGATTGTAGCATCAATACCATCTGCGTCGATAGCTGAGTTTGCTAGGTTAAACAAACCAATGCTCAAAGTACCTGAACCACCTGAAGTCCATGCAGTAGTAACAACCAAAGTTGCTTTGGTAATGTATGATCCTGCAGGGATAAATGCATCATTTGGTGTTGGTGCTACTTGAGAAGTACCAATCAAAGTTGCATCAGGGATGTCGATGACGAGGCTCTTAGTTGCAATAAGAGAACCACCGTTATCTTTTACGGCTCCTTGATCCCCATCAGTAAGGATGTAGAGGCCATCTGCGTTAGTGTAAGACATTTAGTATCTCCTTATACTGTAGGTGTCGTGACAACACGAACCATGTTTTCAGGACGGTACAACTTAACACCATAACGAGCAGTAGTTACAAACTCGTGACGTTGGAAGTCTTTGTTAAACTCATAGTCTACCTCAGGCTGCTGACGCCATGCACCCACGAATGGATTCACAGTAGCATTAGCTGAGAAGAACAAGTTAACTTTACCGTTTGTTGTGCTGAAGTCGTTAGTGGTTGAATTGTCACGTTCCTTCAGAGCATTATCTGTAGCATCTGCCAGATAGTTAGATGTATAGACATCAAAACCATAGACGTTAGCTACAAAACGCATACCAGTGGCGATACCTGAGCTTACAATACCCTCAAACTTAGGGTTATTGGTAACTGCAGAAAGGTTAGACAAGGTATTAATTGTAAACTCAACGGATGGGTCAACAATAGCAACCATTGCTTGATCAGGCACATTAGCCATTTTCAGTTTCATACGGGCATAAGCAAAGTCTTCGACTTCGATTTTACCTGAATTACCGCCTGAGAAACGGTGGATTCCTCCGTCAACCAAAGACTGATCGTTAGCAGACAAACCTGCTTCAGGTGCAGCCATAGTGGTTGTTTCAAAGTGAGCCATGATAGCACGATCTTGTTCAGGAACAAAACGGCTCATCAGTTCTGCTGCGTAGAAGGTATCCTGTTCAGCTTTCTTAGTCATATATGTAGCTGATGACAAGTAGTTATCAACTGTGAAAGTGAACTCACCTGTGTCAAGTGGACGATATTCAACTGACGCATCTTCAACGTAGTTGTCTACCTGTGCTTGACCAATTGATGGAATGTGAAAAGTGTTCCCATCTGGGAAACCTTCAAGCATACGGACATACCGTTGTGCTTGCATTTCATCACGTAAAATCTCCTTAAGTTCCGTAGACCAGACTTCGGTACGGGTAAGGAGAGTAGAATTGGCTGTATTCATACCAGACATTTTCTTTTCCTTTTATATTCCAAACCTACTACCCAAACGACTTTTATCTTCCATTAGCTGTCGTTGTACTTTGGGTGTGTAGTAGAGGTTACGATTTTCCCGACGAAGTTTTTGGTAGTAAGACCAATCACGTTCTGTCGAGGCTTGCATGTTGACACCTTCTGTGCGAACTGAACCTTGAACCATAGGTTTAAAGTCCTTCTTTTCTTCGCCAAGGAGACTAAAGAAAGCCGTGGGTGATTCAGCAGCAATCTCCTGCATACGTTGGAGACTAATACCTAACTCCTTTGACTTCTCTTGGATTTTAGCATTAGCTTCTGTGCCGTAGCTTTTTTCCAATTCTCCGTTAACAAGATCAAGATTTTGTTTAACAATAGTTTCTTTATCTCGTTCAGTTAGTGTCTGTTCAACAAGGCTCTTCAGGTCTTCCTCACTCAGAGCAGGGTTGGTGTTCCCTTCTGAAGTGCCACCAGTATTATTATTGGGCATTGCAGTATTCGCAGTGGTGGGTTCTGCGGCCTTATTTTGCAATTGGTCCAGAAGATTCTTAGCATAATCCTGTTTACTCAGGTCTTCCCTCATTTGTGAGAGTTGTCCTTCAAGTTCTTTTATATAGGTATCAGCCTCTAGTTTCCCTTTAGCTAGTACCTCAGGATTTTTCCAATTATCTCCCTTGGCCTCGACGAGCTTGGCTACAAAAGAATCCTGTGGTGGGGTACTCTCAGTAGTTTGTTGCTCTGGCTGAGTAGTGTCCGTGGTTTGACTACTCTCAGTAAACACATCCATGTTTTATTCCTTATCTAAGTTAATAATCTCAAGCACTTGGTTTAGTGCTCTATTATAGCCGATACGATCAGCTTGTTTGTACGCCCATGATGGGCTATCGTAATCAGCCTGAGTGACTGATTCCTTGAGCATAGGCTCAAGTATTGCTTTAAGACGTTCAAGGCTCTCACGGTTTGATAAGACTATCTGGCGTACACCAAACTTATCCTCTTTTGTCTTGCATTCTTTAAACCAAACAGATTTCATTATTTTTTCATTGATTTCTTTTTAGCAGGTTTCTTTTTCTTGTCCATTGGTTTTTTAGTTTTATTATCGTAAGATTTAACTTTACCCTTCATATATGGCATTTTAACCTCCCATTAGACTGTTAAGAATAGCCTTACCTTTTGCTCTTTTCTTTTGTATAGCTTTTGAATGAGGGGCATTATCCCTAGTCATTTTATTATCAATAGCTCTCTTAGATAAAGCTCTTGTTCTTTTAGCTTTAATTGCTACTTTATAAGGACGTTTTTTAGGTCTTGGACTAGTTTGCATTTTAAATTCCCATCTCTTGGGCAACCATTAGTTGCTCTTGGTTAATAGCTTCTGCTTCTTGCATTTGCTGTTGTGTTTCTAGTTGTTCAGATACAGAAATATTTTCTGAGAACAACTCTGGTTCACCTAACTCTTCAGACAAGATACGAGCAAACTCTTTACCCGACAAGTGAGCAGACACGGTAGGATCAGACAACTTGATCTGATAAAGTTGAGTAAGATTCTGAATACGACGAGCACGTTCAGCAAAGTGACGAGCACCAACAGGAACAATCTTACCCTTAGCTGTAATGTCATCCTTCGTGATAGTCTGGAACAACACAGCACCTGTGGCATCATCCAGTACACGAATTGTATCTGACATATTCATATAACGACGAGATACCTCAAGCATGGCATTAAGGATTGGCTCAAGAAACACACGTTCAAAATGGGCTGTCTTGTGTTCAAAGATACGAGAGGAGGCATTCTGTAAAGTTTGTACTTCAAAGGCTGTCTTCTCCCCTGCAGTACGTATACCCATAGCCTGACGGGGTGCACCTGCCATTTCTTCCATCTTGTCTTCTAGCACTCTAATTTGCAGGTCTGCTTGCAATGCTGTTGCATCAGGGGCTAAGTAACCTACGTCACCTTCCTCACCTAAGTAAATACGAGAAGCAGGTTCAAAATCAAAGTCTTCTACATCCCCACGGATTTTTAGGATTGGATAAGCAATTTGATCAAACACATCTGACTTTAAGTTTTCTAGATGATCAATACGATACTGCATACCGACCAAGTTATCTAGTGGACCCATTGCGTAAAGGTTATCTGGTCTTGGCCTCCACCCTGCGTGGAAGATAGGAGCACTTCCTAACCAACTTGGGTTGTCTTCATTAGCTAGGACATAAGCACGATCAGCTACTGTGATAATACGGTTCTTATACAAAACACCATTTTCAGTGTCGTAGTAATCCCCATAGAATGTCAGAATTTCTACATAGTCAGACTCGTAGTACTGCTGTATAGATGTAAAGCCATCAGCAATGTAACCATCAGCTTTATCAAACATTGAGTCAGAACCACGTACAGCAGCCCTAGCACCCATCATTTTATCAAAGACACCTTCCATATACTTCTTGGAAGGGTCACTATCAATCATTCCTCGAATTTCTCCTAGTGTCTTAATAGACTTAATTATTTTAGGTGAGTTAGCAAAGCTTGGGGCAGTAGGATTAAAACAAATATCATAAGGTGAAATACGAACCATCTTAGGTCCGACATAGTTTACAACTAAGTTACCTTCTTCTTTTACTTGATAGTTATCTTCCCACACCACAGTAGCAAAGCAATTGCCATACTGAATGTAGTCATATAATAAATCACTGGAAATATTTACGAAGTCAGACTGACGAACCTTGTTGTCCATATATGCTTGAATAACAGATCGTTTAGCTTTAGTATTAGCATCTTTAGTCTCAGCTTCAAAACGCATCCACTTAGACTGTGGAAACAAAGTAGCAAAGTAGTTAGCATGGAGATTGTCCATGATTTGTGTAAGTTTAGGAGTAGTGGTGCTGTTAGACCAAGGCAACATAGCATTCTTTGTTGTCTTAGTGTCTGTAGCATATAGGTAGTTACGTAACTCTTTCCACTCTTCTACCTTTTGCTCACGAAGGTTAGACCACTCACGCCACCGATTAGCCACCTCTACAGCCATAGAATCTGGACCTAGCAAGTACTCTAGTTCTATTGTTTCACCTGCCATTAAGAGGCTCCTCTAAATCTATTATTAGCCCAAACGATATTACTGTTCTTATCTCTGCGAATACTCTTAAAAGGCTTAACAGCAATGTCAATAGCAGAAGCAAGAGCATCTTTAATATCGTCGTGTGGTGGGTTCCTTGACTGTAGTTCTTCTTCTAGGGTCTGTGTGTTACCGCCACGATAGTGCCAAATTTGCATATTATCATAACGAGGTTCAAGTGTAGCAGCTATACGTTCTTCTTTGTTACCTTGGTGTTTGTTGGGTCTATACTCATCAATGCTAATAGCTAACCCATGCTGCTTAACAAGTTCTTTTAGTTGTTTAACGATAGCTTGTTGTGCTACTGTAACCTCTGCTCTCATTTTACGGAAAGACCATTTGGTTGACAATTGAAGAATATGTTCAAAGTATTCTGTAATACGGTCTGTACGGAAACGGTCAATATCTAATACATAGACATTGTTATCTGAGTCAACCCCTACAATTACAATAGCTGTGTAGTCAGCCTTCTTTGACAAACTAAAAGCAAAGTCAACAGCAGCAAATACGTTTAACTTAGCATCCTTATAAAACCAGAATCCATTTTCTTGTTTTAAATGTTTACGTTCGTAATACTGAAACCTGCTGCTTTCTATAGGTATGTTGTCAGGATCAGTTGGATCGTTGTAGTACTGTGCTCTAAATTGTCCTTTGTCGAGGTACTGTCCTCGTTTCTTAGCTAAAATCTTTATGTCGAACCCGAACCACTTACCATCTTTACGTTGTTGACGAGGCCACAAAAACTCACCTGTGCCATCACCTTGATCTTCTACAGGTTTCTCAAAGATTTCATATATGTTTTCTTCTCCGATCTTTTCTCCTTGATCATCGAAAATTTCTTCTGTCATCTGAAGCAAATCATTATACAGGTCAGAAGGATGATACCTAGTACCTACGACCCACTCTTTAGCTTCAGCACCTTCGATAGACGAGAGAAGAGAGTATTGGCTTTTGACTTTATTACGTCCTTCACCCGTGTAAGCATTTTCATACACCACGACATCATCCAAGACAGCAATGTCACAATGCATTCCTGTAAGTGACGTAGTAAGGCCACCAGTGAAGATCGAAGGGTCTCTAACATTTTCTTTCTTCCTTAATGGGTGATCTAACATAATCTCTGAGTTAGTCCACCTAGTACGTTTACCTTCATCAGCATTAACATGATCAGGCCAGTATCTCCTATGAGTATCTGACGTTAGTATACCCTTAATAAAACCTAATTGTTTTTCTGCAAGGTTAGCTGTAGCTGAAATATATAATATTCTTAATGTAGGGTCTTTGGTTAACTCCCATGCAACTCTATAGGCTATAAGTCTTGACTTGCCGTGGTCACGAGGAAATAGTAACAGTTGGTGAGTCTTATAATCTTCTCTTGTCCACCAGTTACATACATCTTCATGGCTTTGGCCTAAAACTTGTTCAGGTGCTACTAACCTAATAAAAGTTACTAAGTCTTGTTCAGCAGCATCCCTTATTTGCTCTAGTGTTGCCATTATACCACAATTCTAAACATATGTCAATATTAATTATTTGCCATTTTTTCAACTGATAGTCTAATAGCTTTTATGTTTTCATCCATACGACCAAGAGTTACAGCTTGACTTTGAACAATAGTTTCAAGAGTTCCTAAACGAGTTTCATTACGAATGATGTCTCTTGCATTTGCTTTTACAGAACTGTCTAAACTAGAAATATACCAGACAAGAGCTACTGTCTGTGCAACGATAGCCAGTACCAGAGTTACAGGTACTGTCTTACTAAGATGCCAATTACCTTCCATATCTAACTCTAAGCCACGAAGACATCTTTAGAGGAAAAGTCTTTGTTGTCTGATAGACGAACATTGACTGTACCTGAGGTAAAGCCTCCTGTTTTTACACCGACACGATAGAAAAGTTTTTCCGCATCATAGCCCACACCCTCGTATGGTGCTGTAAAAGTGTCTGTATCTAGCCATGCACTACCACCGTCAAAACTTCGTTGGACTACTACATTAGCTACAAAAGTACCTGAGATAGATAAGTTAAAGTGACCGACAACTTCAAATTTGTCAGTAAAGTTATTTTGTGCTGTGATTGCTGCTGTTACGTTAGCCATTTATTTTACCCTTCGTGTTTTGTTTTTAATCTTAAGGAATGTAACAAACCTCAAATGAAAATGCTTCTAAGTGAATACTATCAGTAGCATCAGCTAGTGTTCCCTTAATACTAAACACAACGTCATTGGCAGTATTAATAGATGTCGTTGTTAAAGCAGCACCACTTTCACTTGGATCAATAGCAGCAGTTGCACCCATAAGAACCTGTGAGTTTTCTGCACCTCTATTCCACACCTGAGTAATTCGAGTTGTTGTTTCTTCATCAGTATAACCTGATGTAGTATTTACAATATCAGAACCGCCCATAGTAATTCTGACATTTTTGTTATTACCATTATCGGTTGTGCTAAATAAGGTTCTAAATCTAAACCAACCATTTGCACCCAT
>TARA_R100001463_G_scaffold28337_3_pt1 | contig 17644 bp, 18 predicted proteins | sample TARA_R100001463 | Tara Oceans TARA_R100001463 (sample SAMEA2622242) | marine metagenome | biome: marine biome (ENVO:00000447); feature: deep chlorophyll maximum layer (ENVO:xxxxxxxx); material: "saline water (ENVO:00002010), including plankton (ENVO:xxxxxxxx)" | depth 40 m
TGGGAGGGTGTCTAAGAACGCTGTCACGTACACGAACGCAATGGTCTCCGCTGGAGACATCAAGGTGTACCACGGATTGAACACTAGCGAGGTTTATGTCATTGCCTTGGCTGGATCTCAGTGGACTGGAGTTCCTGAAAACTCCGCCATACACACGAAGTACAAGGTTGTTGACGATAATAGCATAGAGCTTAAAATCCAAGGAGCGGCCAACGGCCACCAAGCTACGGTTTTCGTTATAGGATAAGGTTTCGTATCTTAGCTGAACTAATTCAATTAAGATGACGATTACCATGGAAAAGTGTATTGAGGCCCTGCAAGGCTTCAATAAGGTTGCTAGTGCAAAGCTCCCGTTTAAGCAGACGTATATGATCGCGAAGAACATCAAATCGTTAGAGTCTATAGTAGCTCCGTTTGAGGCTAAGCGAAATGAATACATCGAAGACCTAAAGACAGCTTCTTACGATGAGGACGGGAAGCAGGTCGTGCCAGACGAGGCAGCCGAGAAGTTTAGAGAGGACGTTAGGGCTTTGCTGGACAAGAAGTATAAGGTAGATATTGAAACGATCAACCTGAAAGAAGAAGACTGCAGCGACTTGACTGCAAGTGATATCAAGGGATGCATTGACTATATCAACGTAGAGTAATGCCAGTATTTATCGGCGACGTACTAGAATCGTGTGGTGGGCCGATACTTGACCTTTCAGGAAACAAGGTCAAGGGAATAGGTAGGTTTGAAAATACGGGAGCTAGAGATACCCTGGGGGCTGATTTTCAGTCCTCAGGGTATGTTTCAATTATAGATGGAAGCCTGGAAGTTTATAGCGGAGATAATTGGGATGACCCTACAAATTGGGCTAGGATAGCTCAAAGATTTGAAGATTACGATCCGATAGAGTTAGAAAACGGCACTGAAGCAAACTCAACAAACTATGCGAGTCAGTTTATATCAGACACGAATGTGGACGAAGACAGGTATAGTTTTGGGCTGTGGGACTTTGAAGACAAAAAGTTTAGAAGGCTTGGGGGAGGGACTCTGAGATCTATAATAGTCCATTTTTTTGGTCAGTCTTTAGCGGAAAATCTTTCGAGCACAACGGGTAACAATATATCCTTTTACACGGACTCAACTAGCGGCCTGGTTGGAGACCTCAATGGCGACGGAGTCGTTACCGTTAACGACATGCTAACGATGTTGGGTGGGTTTGGAGCGAACTCAGAAACTCTTACTAGGGACTATAGCATAAACTTAGGCCAGCAGTTTTGGCCTGTACCTAGTGAATCACAGCCTCTTGTTGGAACTATAAGCGACGCCAACATCTACAGTACTGAATTTGAATCGGACTTTGGACTTGATTCTTTTGGAAACAATATTTCTGTTACCAGCATTGACGATCTTAACGAAGGTCCAACTCAAGCGGGGGACGACATAATATTTTCTAACCTTTTTGTTGACGGTCCGTACCATAGTGAGCCAACGATAACGATTAAGCATCAAAACGCTGATGGATCTCAAGCCAACTTGGTTCCATTTCTTATAAGCGCCAATGGAAGTATACCCACTATTAACGTTCCAGATGCCTCTGGACCTGGTATTACACCTACACAAAACTCCATAACGTTTAACCACTCCACGGCAGCCGACGCCGTAGAGGTGCTAGAAGTAACTACAGGCTCAGGATTTGCCTCTAATCCACCGATATTTTTTACAATGAAAATATCTCTTGTTGAAAACGGAAACGTAATTCCAATGGTAGGTAACCAAGGCGGAAATTATCTTGAAATAACTATGGGGGAGGTTGTAAGTACCCCCCAGGAGGCTGCGGGTACTTTTTCTTACATGTCAGACAGCCTTCCAAGCCACAACTTAATTAGTGATATAAATGCGGCGTGGGGACTTAACCTAAACAGCAGCGTTGTTCATGAAATAAGGTTTACCCCGCAAATTGAGGATAACAACTACCTTGCTTACATCTTTCCGCAATATGGGGCTTCACAATCTTTCACCATAAAGGATTTTAGAATCAGGGTTGTGGGAGGAAATTCAGTTGGATAATGAGTGATTTTTATTTAAAAATAGATTGCGTTGCTGGGAAACTTGACATTTTTGAAGAGTATGTAGACGACAATGGGGACGCTAGTGAATCTCTGCTGTTAAGGGCGGACGACCCAGGAGACCTTCAGGCGTCAGACGTGGGGGTCGGTCTAACGATATCAAGCGCAACAACAGGCAAGTCGTATTTAAGCAACTACTCCAGAATAGATAAGTACAAAACCAAAGCCCTAGGATCCTCTACATGGGTTGTTGTGCAAGACGGTTTTGTTGCTCAAGAGATACAAGCTGTATTAAACAGATCGAACAACGTCGTTGTTTCTGACAATGCGTTCAACATCAGTGACTTTGTAAAACCTGATCTAACTGAAGGTCACAACGAAACAACAGAGTTCGTACACGACGGAGATGTAGACAATGGAGGGGCTGTAATCCTTGACTCCAACAGTGCCTTGATCGGATTTCAGGCTGGCACTTTTGTAAAGGCTACAGAGAATATTGTTGACGGGAGGCCGTATGGAAGGGTTCAAATAAACCTGGACAAGGCGGATGGATCTGGCGGATCTGCAGAAGCCATTGACATAAGGCAAGGGAATGTAGTTACATACCCAATTATAGCTGTGTATGGGGCGACTACTTTTACGCAAGACGTTGAGTTTGAAGAAGACGTAATACTTACATCTCCTAACGGAAGCAGGTACAAGCTTCTCGTAAGCAACAGCGGAAACCTCTCAACCCAAGCTATTTAAATCAACTATATTTGTGTTAGGTTGATTTGCAATGGAGATACGTGTATACAAAGACGGTGAGGAAAAAAAGTTAGATCTTAGAGGAACCTCTATTAATTCTGTTCTTACTGTAGACAAGTTTACAGACGTATATGCTAAGGCGTCTAATGGTAAAATTGATATATACGTTGGTGACGAAAAAAGGTTTCAGGGAGTAGATCCATCAGACATAAAAGACTTTTCTGGTACTGTAATTGAGTCAAATGTCTCAAAAGCAGCTTTTGCTTTAAACGCAGTCCTTTCGTCTAACAGGGAGGTAGACTCATACGTCATCGGTGACGACTTGTCTCGGAAGTCTACTGAAACCGTCTTCACTCACAATAAGGCTGGTACTAGCGGCCTAGGAGGTAGACTTAGAGTAGACGACGATAAAGCTAAGCTTGATATAACCAGGAGTTCTGGTCAAGGGGAGACTTCCTTAACTGTTGAAGCTGAGACCCTTTCAGGGGCAGATCGCGGAACCATAACTGGAAAGGTTGCGTTTTCTAACGGTACTCAAGAAGCGTTTACCGTTCAAGGAGGAAACCCTAGTCTTGGGTCCCCCCACTTTACTGTAAAGGGAAGATTTATAGCAGAAGACGGTATATACTTTGGCACTGGCGGAGGATCTGCCCTGGCACTTACTGATCTTGCAGAGGTTCCTTCCTCTCTTGGCACGTCTGGACAGGTTCTTGCCGTAAACTCTGGGGGGACCGCCCTGGAGTTTGTAGCTCAAAGTGGGGGTAGCGGTGGTGGAATTAGTGACGTGGTAAGCGACACTACACCTCAGCTCGGCGGGGACCTTGATGTAAACGGGAATAAAATAGTTTCCGTTTCCCATGGGGATATAACCTTTGACCCAGATGGAGGTGGAAATGTTATTTTTAGAGGTAACGCGACTCAGGGGTCGGGTAGGTTTATTCTTAACTGCGAGAACAATAGCCACGGAATAACAATAAAAGGACCCCCTCACTCGGCTGCAGCTTCATACACGCTTACGCTTCCTGACGACGATGGCTCCAGTAATCAGGTTTTAAAAACAGATGGTAGCGGAGGGTTGTCTTGGGTCGATCAGACAGACACGTCTTTATCCGATACAAATCAAACCCTTTCTGGAGCCAGAACCGTCGATATGGACGGCAACTACTTATACTTTAAAGACTCAGGTACAACAAAGCTTCAGTACGATCCAAACGACTCAAGGTTTGAGTTTCACGGTGGGCTTCACGTTTCAGGGGACTTTGTAACCAGCGTTGGAGGAGTTGCTGCTGGAGAGGTAAAGTTTCAAGAGCCCTCTATGGGGGGGACCCATGGGGTTGTTCTTAAAGGCCCCTCTACAAACTTAGGCAGCGACGTAACGTTCGTTCTGCCAGACGCAGACGGAAGTACTGGACAGTTTCTAAAAACGGACGGGAGTGGAAACTTGAGCTTTGCTTCCGCAGGAGGTAGTGGAAGCACTACATTCTTAGGGCTTACAGATACCCCATCTAGCTTTACTGCAAGTAAGTTCTTAAAAGTAAACTCCGCTGGAAATGCAGTTGAATTTGTAGATGGGGGAGGATCTGGTATATCTGATGTAGTAGAGGATACGACTCCTCAGCTTGGTGGAGATCTTGACACAAACTCCAAAAACATAGTTTACGCTAAAACATCTACTACCGATCACTCGTCTAACGGAGAGATAGTTAAAATAGGCACTGGCAGTACCACTCAAGGGGAACTGTGCTACTACAAGTCTGATGGAACTTGGGCTGCTGCTAATGCAAGCGCAGAAAGTACCTCTGGGGGATGCCTATTGGGCATTGCGCTAGGGACAGACCCTGATGTTGACGGAATGCTTCTTAGAGGCATGTACACTCTAGATCACAGCCCTGGATCCCTTGCTGACGAGCTTTACGTTTCAACTACTGCTGGGGATGTCACTGGCAACGTTTCTGCGTATGGTCAAAACAATGTGGTTAGAGTAATAGGTTATTGTTTAGATGGGTCTAATGGACAGATCTGGTTTAACCCATCAAATGACTTCATCGTTCTTGCGTAATGTCTACAAACTCAATTAATGGTATTCTTATGGCTGATATAGCTTCAATAAATGGACAAGACGTACCGTCAGGAGGTGGCGGTGTAGCTGAGTCTGCAGATGGTGTTTTGTATTTTGAAGCTGGGGGTTTTAACATCAATGTGCCCGATGCGGACGAAATATTTTCTGGACAAGCAGTCTCTTTGTATAAGGCTCAGATATCTTCTAGAACAGACATAGTTAGACTAAAGGCAAGTCAATATCATATATACGCTTTATCCAGCGACAATAAGCTGTATAGCATGGGGTATACAAACCAGGGCTATATGGGGAGGTCTACAACGGGTAGCGGTAACGAGCCATATAAGCTAGTAGAGTGTTTGACTTCAGTGTCTAAGTTTCAGCCACATGCGGGTGGATGCTGGGCCATTAAGACTGATGGAACGCTATGGTGGTGCGGACAGCTTTCCTCATACGCCGCTAGTGGGGACACGGGGCAAAGCACGACCATATCTAACAATGGTTGGAAGCAGTTTCAGTCTGACACAGACTGGGTTGATATTTTTGGGTGGCCAGGATATCCAACCACTATGTTTGCCACAAAAGGATCTTCAGGGTCTGAATATTTATACACTTGCGGGTACAATACATACGGAAGAACGGGCCTGGGCACCACTAGTGGAACTACAAAGCCGTGGACCAGGGTAAAGTCTGACGCCAGTACTGATTGGGCTGAAGCTATCTCTAAGGTTGATGTTGGGTACAACGCAACCCTAGTAGTTACTAGTAGCGGAAAGTTTTTTGCTATAGGGGATGCAAATTATGGGCCTCTTGGGCAAGGAAACACTACAGATGTCAGTTATCCTGTACAGGTAGGAACTGATACAGATTGGGCCACCCCTATTGACGGGAGGGTAATATCGTACTGCATTAAAACTGATGGTACTTTATATGCTTCTACTTCCAGTAGTAGTAACTACGAAATTAGAGGTAGTTCAACAGATAGGACTTATAGTCAGGTAGGTACTGACAGCGACTACCAAGAAATTAGGCTTATTGAAAACAACACAAACAGTGGTAGGGAACTAATATTTGCCAAAAAGAATAACGAGTGGTACGCTAACTGGAATGAATCTTTTGAGAATGGGTTTATGGGGAGCGGAACCAGTTCGCCTCCTGGAAACAACACCTGGGTGACTGTAAATGAAATGCTTACGGGTAATGATGTAACCGCTACAATTTCTGACATACTTGTTACGTACAAAAACAATAGCTCCAATGGGGGGAATACAGTTCTTATTGCTACAGAACAAGCTTCGGGGGGTTCTGATAGGCTATTAAACGATTATTCTGGGGCGTCAGCAGCTTTCTCCGTGCGCTTGTTAGACAAAAATTACACTGGTAACTGTATGACGGTCCGAAGGGACAGCGACAACAGTGAGATCAATATTGGCTTTACCGCTAACGGAGACCTCAATACTTCAGCCATTGCCAACCACTGCGGAAGCGCAAACGGTTACGTGACCTGTTGGTTTGACCAGTCTGGCAACTCAGTAAACGCAACGCAAAGCACTCAATCTAATCAACCACAGATATATGATGGGAGTGCTGTAATTACTGCTAACGGAAAGCCAGCGCATTTAGGTGGATATTTTGGAGACGTAAGCGGAATAACCCTTGGTGCTGATTGGTCAAGTTTTGAAGTTTACAAGTCAGTAAGTGGAGACAGTGCTTTCGTTACATACGGGGGTTCAACTAATAGCCAGCACAGTCTTTTGGCCTACCAAAACCTCACAAACTTTACAAGCATAGTGAGAAGCTTTTATGGTAGTCCTGTTTACTATGTTGACGGGTCAAGTGTAACGTTGTCAAACATGGGGGAGGTGTACACGGCAGTAGCTACGGGAGATACCATTCTTTTATCGATAATGGACGCTAGAACAAACCAATGGGGTGGGTTCTATTTGAGAACCATGGTCAACGGCAACCACCCATTTGACGGGTATATGCAAGAGCAAATATTTTTTCCGTCTGACGAATCCGATAACCGCACAGGTATAGAAACGAACATTAACAACTATTACTCGATCTATTAAACTGATTCTCAATACGTTATGGCTACAGTATATCTCCCCGTACAACCAACCTACACGATGAATAGTAGGCAAAGGGCTGACGCCATCAACGCAGAGTTTTGGCGGCTAACCCGACCAGGCTCTGTTCAGTCTCCCAACGATGTAACTAAACATCATTATGGCGATGTAGATCACCCATCAACTGGTCAGGTGGCGATTGTTGGTGATACGGATGACGACATTAAAATACACAGCGAAGTAGACCTCACGGTCATGCTTACCCTTTTGCCTGAAGTGCCTCAGTCTGAGAAAGATCAGCTGGTGCAATACATTGACGCAAACAGGGGAGGAACCGTGAAGTTTGGAACACTAATACCTAGCACCTCTGTTAGCCTAACCGAAGAGGAGGCTGACGCGGCTGGGTGGATACCTAAATTAGAAGATGGCGAGTTATAAAGTACCAGTAACCTCAAACGAGGATTTGCAACAAGAATGGAAGGACAGCAGATGCCCAAACTTCTGTTTCTGTTTTGATCAACAAGACCTAGAAGACTGTGTTATTGAAGACGGGGAATATATGGCTACGTATCAAAGCATGGAGGTAACTGAAAAAACAGGATACACCTATATAGGGGAAAAGGGTCAGGAAATTGATTACACTCTAGACCCTGGGGAGTACGGAATAAAGCCTTGATTTATTATTTATATTTGCATTCGTGAAGGCTTGCAAGTCATATAAAAAAGGAGGGAGAGTAAAGCTCAAGATGGGTAAGCATAAAGACCCAAAGGGAGGTCTTACCCAAGCTGGTGTCGATAAGTACAACAGGGAAACTGGTAGCAACCTAAAGATGGCTGTTACTACCAAGCCGTCTAAACTGAAGGCTGGGAGCAAAGCAGCGAAGAGAAGAAAAAGCTTTTGCGCTAGAATGAGCGGGGTCAAAGGCCCAATGAAAAAACCAAACGGAAAGCCCACAAGAAAGGCTCTTGCTCTTAGAAAGTGGAACTGCTAAAAAGAAAACTATATGAATAATACTAGTCAAGTCGCATTCGGACAGATGGGTAACGCCTACGTTTCAGCAGGTTCTGCTCACACGCCCACTGGTAAGACTATTGTGGCGATCACATTTACAGCAACTGGCACATTAGACGCAACTAGTGAAAACGCCGCTATCTGGCCTAATCTTGATGACGCCGTAGTTCCAGCTGGGACTACCATTTATGGAAGATATACTTCCGTAACTCCAGCCACCGCTGCCGCAATAGTTTATTACGGGTAATGAAGGCAGTTAAGTACCAGAAGGGCGGTAAGCTAAAGGTGCTCAACAAGAAGGTTGGCATCGATCCTCCAAAAGGTTATCACTGGATGGAGGAGTCTGGACGGTACTATCTCATGGCTGGAGAATACAAGCCACACCCTGGGGCCGTAGCAAAAGCACAGTTTAAAACCGTGACCCATGGCAAAAGCAATTAAGAAGTACAAGAAGTACAAAAAAGGGGGCGCCGTCAAGGACGCTTGCTACAGCAAGGTAAAGTCTAGGTATAGCGTATGGCCTTCGGCTTATGCGTCTGGGGCTCTCGCTAAGTGCAGAAAAGTTGGGGCTAAGAACTGGGGCAACAAGTCCAAAAAGTAATGGCAGTAAGAAAGACCGAAAAGGGGCTTGCTTTAAAAAGGTGGTTTAAAGAAAAGTGGACCACCCCGAAGGGTAAAAAGGGCTACAGCAAAGGGGACAGGACGTTTAGGCCTACAGTTAAGGTGTCAAAAGACACGCCTTCAACGTGGTCAGAGCTGTCTCCGTCGGAAAAAGCCAGGGCCGCTAAAGAGAAAAGAACCAAGGGCAGAGTCTCTAGGTATAAGGTAAAAAAACGGAAGTAATCCCGTATTATATTTGCTAAAATTCAATTCATGGAAGATCAACAAGTTAACCCTACTGAAGGTCAGGAGTCAACTGGCTTCACTTTTGTAGACGAGTCAGAAGTTCAGGCTGCTATGCAACCAGAACCTCAGGTTCAGGAAACACAACCCGAAGAAGCTGTTTCGGCCATGCCAGAACAGATTCAAGAGGGAGAGACTTCAACGGAAGAAACTCAAACTGAAAATATAGAAAACGAGTCCGAAGAGGATGTAGAGGGTGCAGTTCTGGAATACCTAAGCGAAAGGCTTGGTTCTCAGATCGAATCCTTTGATCAACTCCTAGGACAACCGCAACAAGAGAGCGAGCTTGACGAACGGATATCTGCTATTGCGGAGTTTGTTCAAGAGACTGGACGTTCACCGCAGGACTGGTTTGTGTACCAGCAGCTTAACCCATCCGAAATGGATGACATGACTGCCATTCAGGTTCAAATGAACTCTGAGTACCCAAACCTGTCTCAAGATGAGATCTCCACGCTGCTTAGCAGCAAGTACAAGCTCGATACTGATCTGCACACAGAAGATGAGGTGAAACTCTCGCAGTTGCAACTGAAAATAGACGCTCAAAACGCACGTCAGGCTATCGACGGAATTCGAGAGAAGTACGCCGCACCTGAAGTAAGTGAGAGCGAAAGTGATCAGTCTCTATTTGACGATCAGTGGATGTCGTCCATGATAAACGAAACCGAAGCTTTTGACGGGGTTGAATTTGACCTTGGCAATGGAAAAAAGTTTACGTTTGGACTGGATGAAAACTACAGATCAGACCTAGTAGAGAGAAACGCTCGACTTGACGAGTTCTTTGATCCTTACGTCCGACAGGATGGGGAGTGGGACTACGACACGCTGAACGTTCACAGGGCCGTGATCGACAACATGGAACAGATTGTTCAATCCGTATACAAGCAAGGTATGGCGGACGGTCAAAGAGGTATTGTGAACCAAGCAGCTAACGTTAGTGCTCAGTCTCCAAATCAAGGTGGGCAACAATCGCAAGAGGATAATCTTACAGCACAACTCAAACAAGCGCTGGGAGGAGGATCCACTTGGTCTTTTTAAACAATAACAACAACAACAACACAATATCATGTCTGCTATACAGATTGATTCTAGTATGGGTGTTGGTGCAAACGTTACGCCATCTAACTTGAAGGCTACGCTTAAAACCGACCCCTCAAAATACGTCTCCCTCGGAGACCTTATCGACGTTACCAAGCCCGACAACAGGGACCTCTTGGTTAACACTTACGGTGATCAAGGCATCACTGGCTTTCTCCAACTGACTGGCGCTACTCGCTCTGGCGGTACTTCTGACGAAGTTCAGTACTGGGAGGAGGGTCGTCTGCACAAAACCGCTACTGTTGAGGCAACGGCTGCGAGTGGTGCTACGTATACTATTGCGTTTGCATCTGGCGAGGCTGCTCGTCCAAACGACGTTCTTCTTCTTGCGGACGGGACCAGAATCATTGTTAAGAGCGCCACCACTGCTGTTAAAATGGACGGAGGTACTGCCGCCACTTTTGCTGAGCAGGAGGTTGCAATTATCGGTAACGTATACGCTCAAGGAACAGGTCAGCCTTCCGAGTTCTACCAGACAGAGGTTGTCAAGCGTGTCAACCCGTACTTCATTACTAAGGAGTCCTTCCGCGTGACTGGTTCTCAAGCCACGAACATCGGTTGGATCAACCTCGGTGGAGGTGAGTACCGCTGGTACGTGAAGGGCGAGATGGACGTTCGTAAGCGCTTCATGAACCAGAGAGAGATGATGATGCTCCTCGGACAGAAGGCTGTTGCCGCGAACGCTAATGCTGGAGAGGCAGACATTCAGCTGGGAGCTACTGCTGCTGATGGTATCGCTGGATCTGAGGGCTACTTCGCTGCAATTCAGGACAGAGGTATTACTACTTCTGGTAGCTTCGGTGACGGTGCTGGGTTTGCTGATATCGACGAGTTGATCTTTACTCTCGATAAGCAGGGTGCTCCGCAAGAGTACGCTATGTACGTTGACACGGCTACGTCGTTGAATATCGACGACATGCTTGCTGCTGGTATCGCTACGCAGACCACCGCTGGTCTTCCTGGTCAGTTCGGAGCCTTCCAAAACAGCTCTGATATGGCTGTCAAGCTGGGCTTCAAGAGCTTCACCAGAGGTAGCTACACCTTCCACAAGCACGGTTGGAAGTTGCTGAGCGATCCTACTTTGCTCGGTCTCTTTGACACTAAGCCGTTTAAGGGTGCTATGGTTCCGCTCCGCACGGTTGCTGATGCCAAGTCTGGCAATCACTCCCCTGCTTTGGAGATGAACTACAAGGAAGTGAATGGCTACAGCCGTGAGCTCGACCACTGGATGGAAGGTGGCGGTGTTCTTGGTTACGCTACGAACGATGTGGACGAGGCTAAGTTCCACTACCGTTCTGAGTGCAACCTGATCACTCGCGCTGCTAACCAGCACGTCTTGCTTACCTGATTAACCTGAAGTGAAGGAGGGGGCTTCGGCCCCTTCCTAATCTTCGCAACATATATAAATATGGCTGTTGACACTAATGTTTTCCCACTTTACTTGGATGACGCGATTCAAGTCGCAAGCACTGCAAGTACAACGTGGGACGGAAAGACTAGCAGAATTCACGTAACCGTGAACGAGGCTAGTGCTATTACAATCGGAGACGCCACTATTCCTGGCACTATTCTTACGATTATGGACGACCGTGGTTCTACCAATACGCACAACTGCGCTATTACTTTTACTACGGGCCCTATGGGAGACGACGGCGAACTTGACCAACTTACTCTAAATGCTACTGGAGAATTTGCTACCGCCATGTGGACGGGAAGCAACTGGATCTACCTTGGAGCTGGAGGTGGAGTCGCTGTAGAATAAAACAACAGGTAACTGAGGGGGAGGAATCGCCTCCCTCTCTTTTACCACTCACTTTTAAATTTTAATTCAATGCCTACTACAACCGCAAAGCGGGGACCTGGTCGTCCCGCTACAAAAACAACGACCAAGAAGGCAGAGCCTAAGGCTGCTGTCAAGATCAAAAGAGAAATTCCTAAGGATACTGTAAGAGAGTACAAGACCATGAAACCCATGGGGGCTACTTTCATGATGCAACAAAAGGGGACTACTGTATTTGACAAAGATCAAAACGGAATCAGGGAGCTAAGGTACTGCCCCAACGAACCAAGCGTATGGAGAGACGAACAGTCTGACAGCGCAGTTAGGAAATCCGTTGTTTTTCAAGAAGGTAGAATCTTTGTGCGTCCAGACCAGCCAAACCTTGGGGAGTTTATGGATTTGCACCCAGGCAATAAAGCCAACGGAGGTTCTCTATTTGAGCTGGTCAACAAGGAGAAGAAGGCTGAGATTCACGTCGATACCGAGTTCCTATTGGCTGATGCCGTGACCATGGTCAGGGACAAAGAGCTTGATGAGTTGCTCAGTGTAGCCGTGTCCGTTGGAATCAATGTCGATCGTCCAGTCGCTGAGATCAAGCACGACCTACTCATCTACGCCAAGAAATCTCCGCAGAAGTTCATCGACTCGTTTAACAACCCTGTTGTTGAAATGAAGACGAAGCTCAAGATGGCTGACAAGTATCAAATCATCAAGATGTCTCCTACTGGAGTAAACTGGTTTGACAGCGGAAAGCTAATCGTATCCGTACCTGCTGGTCAAGATCCGCTGGATGTTTTTGTTAGGTATTGCCTTACAGAATCTGCGGTATCAGTAGTAGAGGAGATAGAAAGACAAATGCAGAGCTGAGCGTACTGAATACACTGGAAAGAGCCGCCATAGTGCGGCTTTTTCTTTTTGTATATTTGTCTCATGGCAAGCGTATCCGCTGTATATGACGCACTGAAGGACATGGTCAACAAGGACCAGAATGGGTTTGTTACGCCTAGTGTGTTCAATAATTTCGCTCAGGTCGCACAGCTGAGAATATTCAACAGACTCTTTGACAAGCTAAAGGACGCTAAGCGGGTCAGTAGGGCTGGATTTAATCCTGGGAGGGACAAGTCTAAGTTCAAGCAAATAGAAGAGGACTTGGCATTCTTTGCTAGGACTCAAACTATTGACAGAACTGGGGGTTTATTTGCTAAGCCAAACAACTTGTCTAGAATTATTTCTGCAACCACAGATGGGAGCCTTCTGATGGGGGAAAGCACAAGGACGATTATAGACCTGTGCTACGATGAAGACAAGATTGAAAGGTTGTTGTTGAGCGACATCAGCAGACCGACAGAGATGGCCCCTGTAGCCCTTGTAAGCAATGATATTGAAGTCTTCCCAGACAGCATCAATAGAATCAGGCTGAGGTACTATAAATACCCAGAAAGCACTGCAGAAGACGGTACCGACTCCGTGCAACCCCCTACCTACGCAGTTAACGTTGTTGGGGGTGTAGAGTCGTTTAACTCTGCCAATAGCTATGACTTTGAGCTCCCCGATCACTACTTGGAGGAGTTGGTAATAGAGATTGCTCAGCTTATAGGGGTGAACCTACGAGATCAGTTTGTTGCTCAAGTCGCTCAAGGGGAGCAGAACGAACGTAAACAAGAAAGCACCTACTGATGGCAAGGAACTATATACCATTAAATCAGGTAGTTAATGACTTTGTCTTAACCTTAGATACTGATGACTACGTAAGCTCAGCCCCTGACACCACGATCAGGGCTTTTGCGCTTCGTGGCATTAGAGAAATGGGGTTTGATATGCTGAAGGTCGTAAGATCTTTGAAGCTGTCCGTTTCTAGCAATGGCACGGTAACCCTTCCTGATGACTATGTAGATTGGACTAAGGTCGGGGTGGTAGGTAGCGACGGACTGGTTTACGTCCTTGGGGAGAACAAGAATATCAATCAGTCCCAGAAGTACTCTACCTCTGGAGGATACTTCTACGACACTGATGGTGACGGGCTTTACGACAGGGAAGACAGCAAGAGTGCTACAAGTAGCGGCTCACCTGCTGTAGATGACGGTATAGACCAGGGGATGAACTCTTACATCTTTAGAAACTTCGTCCACGAGAACAACCACGGTAGGTTGTATGGGGTGGGTGGAGGCCACTACTATGGGGAGTTCAGGGTCAACATGGACCAGAACAGACTCGAACTGAAGTCCAACGGCGACATCAGTGAGGTCGTAATAGAATACGTAGCTGACGAGGCTCGATCCACAAACCCAAGGGTTCACGTTTATGCTGAGGAGGCCCTCAGGTCATTTATGTACTACAAGCTCATTGAGCGGAAGTCTTCTGTGCCCTCCAACGAAAAGGCCAGGGCTAGGCAAGAGTACTACAACGAAAGGCGCAAAGCTAATGCTCGTATGAAGTCCTTCACGAAAGAAGAGTTGCTCAAGACTATTCGTAAGAACTTTAAGCAAGCACCTAAGCGCTAATGGCTATAGATAAGACCATACCGAACAGACTCCAGACGGACGCTGATCAAAGGCTTGTTAGGCCTGAGGTTGGGGAAATGATGGACGCCCTGAATGTCACGATAGCGGAGAACGGGGCGAACAGCGCTGGGATAATAAAGAACGCAAGGGGCACAGTAGCGGCTACGGCTAACGCTATAAACAGAATTGTTGACGGAGACCCCGTAACGGTTATAGGTAGTGTTTCTGACCATCAGAGGGGGTTTGTATACTTTTTTGTTGCCGACACCGAAGGGTCAACTCAGCACTCCATCTATAGGCTTGACACCAGTGATAACAGCTATGAGCTAGTGCTCAAGGCCAGTGGTCTTAACTTTGATCCAGACGGGTTTGTAAAGGCTGACGTGGTCAATGCGGAGTTCCAGCAGGACGGAGTTATCCAAACCGCTCTGTACTTTACGGATAATAGGAACCCACCCCGTAAGATCAACGTAGAAAGGGCCATGAGCTCTTCTGTGTATGACGCTACTCAAAGCACCTTTGACACCGTTATATCGGCTTGCAAGCCAGCGATGAATGGCTTTCCTTCTGTAAGGTTTGCTACTGACCAGTCTTTTGAGCAAAACAACTTTAAGACAAGTTTTTTTCAATTTGCTGTTCAGCAGATATACATTGATGGAGAGGAGTCCGCTATTTCTGGGTACTCTGAGCTTGCAGTGAGCAATCACGCTGTTTTTGGCGCTCAAGAAGGAGAAGGGTATGGAATCGCAAACCACATAGATAATGTTTGCGAAGTTATTATCCCTGTAGACTTTCAAAAACCAGACCTAGAAAAGATAAGAATCATTGCTAGAGACGGAAACGACGGAGCGTTTTTCGTGGTAGATGAGTTTAATCCAGATGTCGATCTGTACAAGAACTTTTTCGGAGAACAAAAGCAAATCTATGATGCGTCTGCAAGAAGATATAGGTTTTACAACAACGTGTTGGGAAGGGCGGTGTCTACCGACACTGTCAATAAATCTTACGACAATGTCCCTTTGATTGCGGCTGGGCAGTCCGTATCAGGAAACAGGCTAATGTTTTCTAACTATGAGGAAGGCAGATCAAACACCCCTATTAACGCAACCTTGTCAGTAAACAACAAGGTTATATATGACAAAAGCTCAAATTACATTTCTCCAGGAAACTTCTCGTCTCATGTATCCATAGGCACTGGTCTGTCTATTGATTTTAACGCCCTCGCTTCTGGCTCTTGGACGGCTCTTGATGCCTCGCCGACCACAAATACTGTGGTGCCATCAGGAACCGTAATAACCCTAAGTTTTGACTTTAGTTCTGTTTTTGTTCTAGACAATATTTCTTTAGAGTTTGAATACAACTCAAAGACGTGGAGAAACGTAACTTCTGATGATGAATTTCAGGATAGCGACGAAGCTACAATAAGACTAGCTGGCCCTAAACCACTGGGTCATTCAGGTGGAGCGCAATCTGACGGAGACCTTGTGCCCCACATATTTAACATTACACTTCTTCTTGAAGAAGACACTAGTATAGGTCAGGTTGTTTCTGAAGTACAATCTAGACTTTCTAGTTATACGGCTAGAATTAAGTACGGAGCATCTTCTTGGGACGGATCTAATCGTTATAGAATTAGATTTTATGACGATTCTGATCCTACTAACCCAGACTATTTAAGTATCGACCTTGGCTCTAATGGAAATTATGTCGAGGTGGAATGGGGTTTTAATGACTACGCTTCTGGGGCTACGTCTACTGCATTTACTATGAAGCCTTACATCAAGGGGTTCATTGTTGGAAACGGAAGCGTAAACTATTACAGTCATGATGGATCAGGGTATGATTTAAGCAGCTCTAACTCTACTGAGAGTTACGATCTTGTTGGAACCGACATCCTAAATGAGACAGGACAGGCTCAGTCAGAAATAAGTTATTCTGGTTACGCATCGTTTTTATCGTCTCCAGTATTTTCAGCATCTAACGACTCTTACAAAAAAGGCTTTAAGGCTGGAAGCTCTCATACTTTTGGTGTCGTATACTATGATAAGTTCAACAGGTCTGGAAACGTAAACGAGATAGGGACTGTATATGTAGACGACATTTCCACACGGTCTAGTAACTATGGGCCGTCGTCTGTAACCATAGATCTTTCAGCGACCACGCCTCCAGACTGGGCTACTTCTTATCAGATTGTATATCCAGGGCCAGATTCAATCCAAGACTTTGTGGGGTACACATCTGGTGGGGCTTACTACAAAAGAGATCTTTCAGGAAATGGAAGCAATGACCCTGACATCCACACACAAGAGATATATGTGTCATTAAACTCTTTGAAGATCTATAACGAAGAAAAGAAAACCGAAAGGTCATATTCTTTTACAAAGGGCGATAAGCTTAGACTAGTAAGCAGATATGATCACGCGGCTGCTACTCCAGGTAGAGTTTATGACAGCGCCTCTGATGGAACTGCTATTGAGTTTGATGTTGTCGGAGTTGTGACAATAGGCGCTAATAACAATATATTGGCTCACAAACACGGTGGCGGTGCAAGCACTATAATCGACTCCAACGACCACGGGGACTTTTTGATTCTAGAGTCCTCAGCGGTAAATGGTGGGGCAGCAGGAAAGGATGGAAACGACCTAAAATTCAATGGGTATGACTGGTTTTCTGTAACAGGGCAAAACTATCCAGACGGGAATGCGCCGACAACAAACTCAAGGTGGGGCCAAGGAACCGTTGTTGAAATTTATAGTCCAAGAAAAACCACTTCTGAAAGGGTGTTTTTTGAGATAGGTGAAGGGGGTGTTATTTCCAACGGGGGTCACGGTAACCCTATAGAAGTGACTAACGGTAACGTATTCTTTAGACCAGTTGCATGTAAGACCTCTCCTGATGCTACTGAGGGAAACATATACGATGAATTCAACTACCAGTATAGGACGTTTTACCTTGAGTCTAATTCAGCATCAGACAGGGTTCAAGGAACTTCGTGGCACAAAGGAAGACCCCATGTGGTGTTTGAAAACGCCGCAACCGTAAGAAGACAAAACGGAATTACATATAGCGATGCCTACGCCGAAGATGTCGCCAACCTGTCACTATCATCATTTAATCCGAGCCTTGCCAACTTCTTTAGCTTAGACTCTGCTAACGGTGCTTGCAACTACATTGGAACGTTTAGGGATGACTACCTTCTTGCCTTTCAAGAAAACAGGGTTTCCAGGGTTCCAGTAAACAAAGACATTATTACGTCTCCAAGCACGGGGGGAATTGTGTCTCTTAGCACAAACGTACTTAACTCTCCAGTGTACTACTCTGGTGACTTTGGGTGCGGGGATAACCCTGAGTCTGTTTTGATTAGGGACGGCAACGCCTTTTTCGTAGACACTTCTAGAAAAAAGGTTGTTAGGCTTA
>TARA_R100001463_G_scaffold10067_1_pt1 | contig 17488 bp, 29 predicted proteins | sample TARA_R100001463 | Tara Oceans TARA_R100001463 (sample SAMEA2622242) | marine metagenome | biome: marine biome (ENVO:00000447); feature: deep chlorophyll maximum layer (ENVO:xxxxxxxx); material: "saline water (ENVO:00002010), including plankton (ENVO:xxxxxxxx)" | depth 40 m
GCACTGCTGAAAGTATGTTTAAAGACTTACCTACTACTAGAGAAGAAGCTACAGCAAAGTCACTAGCAGCTACTAGGGCATTAACAGACCCACAAAGACAAAGAGATCAAGAAAAGTTGTTTAATAGGCTACAACAACAAGGTACTATGGGTCTAGGTATAACTACTCCTACTGTTGGTGGACAACGCAGAATAAACCCATTAGCTGAGTCTTTGTTTGCAGCACAAGAACAAGCTAAATCATATGAAGCACTGGCAGCACAACAAATGGGATTAGGACAAGCTGCAAGTCAGCGACAACTTGCTACTGGGTTATTATCAACTGCTCAAGATATTGATGAAAGAGCAAAAGACTTTAGTACTTTACAAAGTCTAAGCAATTTAAGACAAACACCAGAGCTAGAAGGTTTACAAGCTAGAAGAGAATATGATTTACTTGCTTTACAAGCAGAAATAGATAGGATTAGAGGAGTAGCGTCAGGCACTAAAGGTTTGTTTGGATTGCCTACAGAACAAGGTAATACTTATAATATTATGAAATCATAAGGAACATGAAATGGCTCAAAAACAACAATCTATAACTGAAAGTATGTTTGGTTTATCTTTACCTACTACTCCTGAGTTTGGTGGGCAAATGCCTATAAAAAAATTTAGGGGTTCTACTCCTATGGGTAATATTACTGAAAGTTACAGACAAGCAGGTCAAAGTTTGCAAGGAAGTGTGCGTAGATTATTTGGTCAACAAACACCACAAGAAGCAACAGTACAAAAAACAGTAGAACAGGAAAAAGACATAAGAGAAGCTATATTAACTTTTCAAGCAAGTAATCCTAATATAGATATGAATACTCCACAGGCTTTAAAAAAACTAGCTAATCATGCTGTAACTATTAATCCTGACTTAAGAATGTTTAGTATTCAATTAACTCAAAGAGCAGACGCATTACAAAGCACATTAGCAGCTAAACAAAGAAAAGAAAACTTAGATACTAGATTAACTAAGTCTAAGATTACAAAAAACTTAGCTGCTGGTTCTCCGCCAATAGAAAAAGGAATAAAACTTACAGCTACTCAAAGTATGTATGCTAAAGCCTTAAAAAAACCTGATGGCTCTCCGTATTACGATAAAGATAATCCTTTTCCTCTTTATGTAAGTGAGATAGATCAGTTTGCAGCAGCAACAATAACAAAAAATATTGCTAACGATAAAAACGCAGCAAAAACAAATGAAATGCAATTAAAAATAGAAGAAAAAAGGAGTAAAGACCTAGCAGCAAGAGCAGCTAAAGTAAGTTTTTTTAAAAATTCAATATTTAAAACTAAATCATCAATTAATAAAATAGAACAAGCAGAAGAACTTGTAAAGAAAACTGCTCAACACATAGTGGGAACAACAGGAGCTGCTTCTTATATTTTAAAAGATATACCATCAGTAAAAGTATTAGGTTTTGAGGGAAGTCCTAGAAAATTAGAAAACATAATAGATTCTATTAAAGCTCGTTTAGGTTTTGATGAAATAACAAAAATGAGAAAAGACTCTCCTACTGGTGGTGCTTTAGGACAAGTTACTGAAAGAGAATTAATGTTTTTACAATCAGTTGAAGCTAAACTAGACACTTCTTTAAATTCAGAAGATTTTTTACAAGTATTGCAAGAGGTAAAAAATAGTTATAATAGGCTTTTACAAAACGAACAAGAAAATTTAAAATTATTACAAAACGGATATACGCAAAAACAAATTAATGAATTTACAATACAAAACTTAATGACATTGGGTGTAAAAGGAATTAATCCTCAAGCATCAATTAATAGTAAACCTTCTTTAAAACCTATTTCAGAAATGACTGAAGAGGAAATTAAACAAGAGTTAGGAAAACAATAATATGGCTACCAGAGAAGAAATGTTAAGGGAAGAATTAGCTAGGAGAGAAGCCCTTAAAGAAGAATTAGCTAGAAGAAAAGCTCTTAAAAAAGAAACAGAGTCTGTGCAAAAACCAGTTGAAGAGTCTCAATCAACACCTGTTACAGAGCCACAAACAGACTCTGCTATTGATTCTGGATTTTTAAAGGGAATAAAAGACCCTATAGATGCTGGGGCACAGTTATTACCTAGAGTATTATCTTTTCTTACGTCTGCTGGTGGTTTAAAACCTAACGAGCTTAGTAATTTTTTTAGAAGTGAAGCAGAAAGAGTAGATGCTTTAGTTAAAACAGAAGAAGAACAATATCAAAAAGAACGTGGCGAAGAAGGTTTTGATACTAATAGGTTGTTAGGAAACATACTTAATCCTGCTAATATTGCTGTTGGTTTAAGAGCAGCACAAGGTGCTAAAGCATTGGGTAAAACAGGTCAAACACTTATATCAGGAGGTGCTGTAGGTTCTTTAACACCTGTAACAGATACAGATAATTTTGTTAAAGAAAAAGCTAAACAAGCAGGTATAGGTGCTGTTGGTGGTGTTGTTAGTGAAAAAGTTATAGGGGCTGCTGGTAAAGTATTAGCTCCAGGAACAAAAGCTATGCAAGAAATGAGAAAGTTAGGAGTAACAGGAACAACAGGTCAAAAATTAGGTGGTATGTTTAAATCTATGGAAGATTTTGCAAGGTTTATACCTTTTGTAGGAGGTTCTATTGATAAAAGAAGAGCAGATCAAGTATTAAAATTTAATAAAGGTATTATATCAAATACTTTAGCAAAAATAGATAGTAAAGCAGTAGTTAATTTTAATAAACAAAAAGATATTACAGAACAAGCAGGTGTTAAAGGAATACAATATTTAAAAAAATACTTAAACGATAGCTACAATAATATATACAACACTTCTGGATTAAAGTTTAATTTTAATCAAAAAACAGGTCAACAACTCTTAGATAAATTAAATAAACAAGGGCTTAATAGTTTAGATGATATAAAAGAAGTGCAAAAATTTATAGATAAAGAAATATCGCAACGTACATTTCTTTCTTCTGATTCTCAAAAAATAAGTCAAAAAGGTATAGAAATTATATTACCTAAAAAAATAAATGAATTAACAGGTAAGCAATATAAAGAAATAGATAAAATATTAAGAGAAAAAATATCAGCTAATTTAGAAAAAAATACAAGTTTAGCAAACGCATATTTAGTAATAAAAGATACACTAAAAGATAATTTTTATGAGCAAAATAAAAACGTAGTTTATAAAACATTAGACAAAACACAAAAAAATGCTGTAGAAAGTTTAAGAGCTATTGATGAAGGCTATTCTAAATTAGTAGCTATGATTCAAGGTGCTGGTGATTTAAACATAAAAAATACAGCAGGTTTACTTACTCCAGAATCATATAGAAAAGCAATTAGAAATACTGATTTATCAAGAAATAAACAAGGTTATCTTTTTGATACTAGACCCGGAGCTAAAGAAGCTAAAGAAGCTGTAGAAATGTTAGGAAATGATGCTGAGTTTTATAGAGGTAGAGAAGCATTATATCAATTAGGAAAATTTACAACATTTGGTGGTTTAGGAGCAGCAGGACTAACAGGGGGAACAGGAGCAGTTTCAGCAGGCGGTTTTGGTCTTGTTGGGGGAAGATTACTATATACTGAAGCAGGTCAAAAATTATTTGATTTAATACTTATGGCAAGACCCTCGTTTGTAAGAAAAACAGGAGAAACAATACAAAAAACACCAGTAGGTGTTAGTTCTGTTGTTGGTGCAGAAACATCTCAAGAAATGTTTGAAAATAGAGGAATGATGACTGAACAATGATAGACCCAATAACAGCACTTGCCACAGCTACTGCAATATTTAATGGACTCAAGACCGCTGTTAAAGTAGGCAAAGAAGTAGAAGAGATATATACTCAACTAGGCAAGTGGGCTACTGCTGTTGAAGATGTAAAAGAACATATGAGCCAAGAAGAAAAAAAGCCTTCTATGTTCAAAAAGATTACTTACTCCAAGTCTGCTACTGAAGCTGCTTTTGATGAAATGGCTTCTAAGAAGAAGATTGAAGATATGGAGAAGGACTTGAAAAGTATGTTCTATGTTGGTGAGCTTTCATTTCTAGGCATCACTGGTTATCGTCAGTTTATAAAGATTAGAAGAGATATCAAAGCCAAAAGAGAACGTGAAGTATATCAACAGATGCGTAGGAGACAAGCGTTTCTATATCATACTAAGATGGGATCAGCAATAACTATAATGGTTCTATTACTGTCTTACCTAATATACTCTTTAGTAGATATGATTATGGAGGTTAGTAGATGATTAGCATACTGTTTAGCACACTAATGGCAACTACAGTTCTACAACAAGATGCTTACTATTGTAGGCTTAGTTGGTTTCAAGAAGACTCGTGTATATATCAATGTCAAAATGGATATGAAAGATTTACCTGGTCTGAAGAAGAAGCAATAGATGGCTGTAAATTAATGAAGAAACTTTATAAAACGTAAATGGAGTAGATAAATGTTGCAACTATTGACAGGTTTATTACCAGTAGCAGAGAAGGTATTAGATAGGGTTATCCCTGATCCTAAAGCTAAACAGAAAGCATTACAAGAGCTAGCTAAGTTAGAACAAGAGGGTGAACTAGCCAAGATAGAAGCTGAGTTTGCTGATTTAGATTCTGCTAGAAAACGTGAAATGGAGATAGCCACGTCAGTTGCTGCACCTTTTCTAAATAAAATAGTCACCCCTGTACTAGCACTTGGAACTGTATCTCTATCATTTATACTATTTTGTGTTGTTATCTTTGTTGACGTAGATGTTAACTCAGGTGCTAAAGATATTTTGATATACGTCTTAGGTGCGTTAAATTCAGCTATGACAATGGTTCTTGCATATTATTTTGGCTCTTCTATAGGCAGTAAAGACAAAGATGATAAGCTAGACACTCTTGTTAAGTAATGTTTGGTTTTGCACATTCATGGTTTCCACCAGAAAGGAATTGTATGGTAAATTTTGGTAAGTATTTTACTAGAGATGAGTTTGTTTGTAGTCATACTGGAGAAGCAAAGATGAATCAAGACTTTCTTGATAAGCTAAACCAGTTAAGAGAGTATTATAATAAACCTATGATAATATCTTCTGGTTATAGAGATGTTACGCACCCTATAGAGGCTGTCAAGAGTAATGGAGGCGCACACACCACTGGTTGTGCTGCTGATGTAATGGTAGATCGTGGTGATGCTTATAAAGTGCTTGAATTAGCGTTTAAAGTGGGTATGACAGGCATAGGAGTAGCACAGAAGGGCAGTGCTAGGTTCTTACATTTGGACTCCATAGAAAGCTCTACAGAGCGTCCTAGACCTACTGTGTGGAGCTACTAATTTAGTATTAGTATCTTAAACAAAGCTGTAAATACAAGTATAGGACAAATTAGCACCAATGAAATAGCTATTCCGCCCACAATCATTAAGAACACAGAATCATCTTTTTCTGCCATCTAAAGTCTCCCAATGTAAGTATTCACATTCTAATCTGAGTTGTTCATCAGTAAGTTTAAATTGTGCTTTACCTACTGCTTGCCCATCATCATATCCTGTTTGATAAGCAGTCTGCCATAGCTCATGTACTTGCTTTTGATTGTTAAACAACACAAGATAGCTTACAGTAACTCCTAGTATAAATACAAGTATATTAGTCATCAAAGTCCACACATATTCTAATTATAAAAAAGTCAATAACAAGATAACTACCACTATATAGGTAGTCATCTTGAGTACTAACGTATTCAAAGCCTAGCATAAACCCTTTTATAGGTGAGTATGATATCTCCATTATTGCACCTCACAGCTTCCACTAGAACAAGCTAGTTCTTGTACACCTTTAACATTATCTTCGACCTCTACCAAGCTATTCCAATCTATCTTAGATGGTGTAGATTTTACTAGCTCTTCATACTGCTCTTTAGTACACTCCTCATATGGTGCTTGTCTGTAGCTACCACCATCATAAGGTAAGAATGATATGCCTGATATATCATCAAAGTTCTTCCATACCCATGCTCCTACTTCCATCCACTCCTCTTCTTTAACACTAATGGTTACACTAGGCTTATGTTCACACCAGTAGTTCTGATACATTAACCATATCTCCAGGTTATCTGTAACTGTTAAATCTTCCCTAACTCTAGCACCATCTGGAGCTTTTATAGGAAACGAGAATACTACTGTTGAGTCTGGTTTCATAACACAATCTTCAGTATGTACTCCTACTTCTTGTAAAAACTTTGACAAAGGGTCTTTTTTATCTCCACGAACCCTGCGTATGTAATAAGGGCTATGCCTAGTATGTATACCACTGGAAGAGTCAACAAGCTGAGAAACAGTACCAGAGGGCTTAACACAAGTAATAGCAGTAGATTGAGGTATTCCAAGAAGAGTGGATAACTCAGCATTAGTTTTAACTGAAGTTTCTCTAAGAATCTGTAAGTTTTCTTTTGTTGTATCACTGACTTCTCCCATCATCTTATTATCTAAGATACCTGTTAAAGATACTCCAAGCAACCTTTCTTCTTCTGTGTTATTTTTCCACACTTTACGCAAGTAAGGAAACTTAGTTAATGTAGACTGCCAAGTACCAAGTATAGTTGCTATTTCCACCTTGTTCTTTAGCGTTTCTAAAGTATCTTCCGCCCTCACTACTACCTCTGTAAGGTTACAGAACTGATATGGACGTAAAATTATCTCACTACAGGGGTTTGTACCAAACTCAAAGTTATCATCTCTTCTACCATTCTTAGCTACCTGTCTCTTAGAAGCTGCCCTACTGAATATACCTCTTTCACCAGATTTGCTTTCATACAGACTATGCCATTCTTTCATAAACTGGCTAACAGTGGGTTTTTCAGTATAAACAGCAGAGTTGTTTGCTAAAGCTCTTTGTGGATTATATTCCCACCATGCTCCGTACTTACAATGACGCATCTTATCATCTTCTAGTTCTGATAAAGATATCATAGCTGATCTTCTTACACCACCAACTACAACAACTTCTCCAATCTTACACAACAAGTCGTGACAGTCTATAGAAGATAGTTTCTTACCTACTGACTGTTTAAACTTAAATATAGTAAACTGAAACAACTGGTCTAGTGGTGCTGATCCTGATGCCCTACCACCAAATGTTTTTAATCTAGCACCTGCTGGTCTTACTTTAGATAAATCATACTTAGGAACTTCGCCACTATATAACAAAGCTATTAGCTGTCTTAATGCCTTAGCCCAACCTTCTTTGCTATCTGCTACTGCTATGGTTGTATCTGACTCAAACAACTGCTCTGGTATCTCTGGTAGCTGTGATACATATTGTTGCTCTACACTAAACCCTACACCTGTACCACACAAGAGTATATACATAGCTTCATCAAAGGCTTTTACATCATCTATAGGCAAATATGAGCAGTTATAACCGGCAGTGTTGTCTCTATCAAGTGCTTTACCAGCAGTCATTATAGCTCTCATGCTAGGCATTACTTCAAAGTTCTCTATAGCACTTTGTACTCTAGTAAGTGTTATAGGGTCTACCATATAACCATGTTCACTTTCTAAATGTTTTACCATAAAACCAACATAACGTTCTACTGATTCTTTCCAATCTTCTCTTCTACTTTGCTCTGGTAAGTACCTTGCGTATCTACTCTTTGCAATAAATTGACTATATGTGTTCATTCAGTTAAATCCTCTTCTAATTGGTCTGCTTTATCTTCTACTTTATCTAAAAATCTATCTACTATTTCTTCTGATGTTATATCTAATACTTCTAATAATGTTATCTCATCAAGTTGATAGAGCTTATCACAAATATCTCTAATTGTCAATGCCATAATTAACTCCAGTTAATACCTTTAGTTTCTTCTAGCAACTTTATCATCTTATCAAGATACCATCTTGCTTTCTTAGCATCTTCAATAGGCTTACCTTTACTAAACAACCTAGAACCTGTGTACTTAATTACGTTACCTTGACAGTATGATATAGCCTCATACTTACCTAACACATCTACTATATAGTCTATTGTTTCTATGTTCCCACTGTTATAGTGTGGTGGGTGATTAACATTGTCCATATCTTCCCATAAAGGGTCTTTCTGTTTTTCCCACTTTTTTATTTCATCTTTTATAAGCATATTTTTTCCTTAAATAATCTAAGCTAACAAACATTTCATCAAACTGTCCATCTTTTACTTCATGTAATACTACTAAACCTCTCCAATGATTATTACCTTGATTACCCATGTATTCTTCATTGTGTAAATAACAAGAACCAGCAATGATACAAGTAATAGCTGATCCGTCTGCCCTTCTGCCATATGCCACTTGTCTGCCTTGTTGGTGTCCTACAACACAACTCTGGTGAGTCTTAGAAATCATACATGAAGCTGATCCTATCGGTCTACCCATAACACCGCTAACTAGGTAATGAGAGTAAACCACACCATCAATAATAACAGGATCAAGGAAATCAAACACCTCCCAACCAGCTTCTGCGTATCTGAGATCATCAATACCAATAGTGCCGTAGAGTTTAGGGTCTCCCTCTGTTGCTCTGTCAATTCTGTTTTCGTGATTGCCAAGCGTGAGAACCATTCTGGGTCTATATTGTTTCTTCTTATCTTTTTTACATTTTTCATTGTAATCCCTCAAAGGTGCTAATAAAATATTCATACCTTTAACTGCTGCTTTAATATCGTCTTTATATCTTCTACCTTCAAACGACTTTTTACCAACATCATAGCTTGATAGTGATGGCATATCTGCAAAGTCGCCAATCTGAATTAAAACATCTGGCTTCTTCTCTACTATATATTGTCCAATCCACTCCAAGTAAGATAAATCAACACCTGGTTTTACTTGAGTGTCGGGTATAATTAAATGTTTCAATGGTTAACCTTTCCCAAAAGTTTAAAATAATATTCAGCATCAACAATAGCTAAAGGCTTGCTTCTGTTTTGTTTGACTATCACTACTGGTTCTGCTCCTCTACAGTTAGTGCTTGCTTGCTCATAAAAACCATATACTGCTACCTTTTGTCTTGACTTACATTCAATAGATATATTAGCTTTCTCTCTTGCTGTAGGACTTAATAGCACATCTTCGCCACCACAACCCATAGATGTTGACCTAACATCGTCAGTCTGTAAATGTAATTTCGATATTATCTGATCCCTCACCCACTGTTGTAACATTCTTCCCTTGTTCTTTCTGCTGCTGGTTTTCAAAATATATAACCTCTTTTTTAGTTATCCATTTCTTAGGAATGTGCATACGAGTATTAGAGTGATCTATTGATATTGTAGAAGCAATACAAATAGCTTCTTTATTTTCATCTACTACATAACCAACTGTAATACATTTATGCGTTTCTGCTGTGGCTGTCTCTTCCCAACCACAATCTGCTACAGCATCTTGCCAAACTATTCTATATACTCTGGTAGAGTCCACATTTGGTCTTTTTTCTTTCTTATCCACAATAACTGTCCTTGTTCTAGTAAGTATTCTCTATTGTATTTGTATTCTTCTAATACTGCGTTATATAAATCTTTTTCATCTTCTAAGTCTGTAAGTATCTTTTCTGCTCTTTTATCTCCAATACCTTTTAATCCGGGAATGTTATCTGTTCTGTCTCCTGTTAATAATTGTTTATAGAAATGTTTTATTGTTTCTTTCTCTGATAGATAATAAAGATCGTTTCTTTGAAAGTTATAGTGCCAACCTCTAATATTATCTAAATCTTTATCAATAGTGCATATAACATAATCTTGTTCATTCATCTCATATGCTTTTATCCCTATGGCGTCATCAGCTTCTTGGTTCTCCTGTACTTCAAATCCCCATGCTTTTTCCATGTATTCTCTAAGTATAGGTAAGTGTTTAGGCTTACCTGACTTTCTGTGTCCTTTGTAGCTTTGTGTCTTAGCTATCTTGTCTCTATAATTATTACTACCAGTTAGGTAGCCAACTGCATCATCACAGTTGGCATTTATAAACACTAACTCCTCTAAATATTCTGCTAATTTGTTGATGGCGTATTCTTGCTTATAATCTTCACAACCAAACCCTATTTTATAGGCTAGGATATCACCATCAACTATAGCAATCATTAGAGAACATCTCCATCATCTTCTTCACCATCATTAGGCTCTTCATAGGCTACTAGCTTGTCTATAACGAGTCTACGCAAACTAGGCGATCTTCCCTTACCAAACTTACCTTCCCAATCATAATAGCTTACTATAGCAACTGCAACAGAACCATTACCTATAGCAATATCAGATAAATCATTACCCTCTGAGTCTATTACCTTGATAGGTCTTTTACTTTTACAAACAATAAAATCACCCTTTTCTGGCTTATCAGCTTTGTTGTTAACTGATAGCCCTACCTTCTCAAGAGCTTTTACTGCTGGTTCTGATAAGTTGCACAAGTCAACTGTGTATTTCTCTGCCATAGCATTAATCTTGTTATGAAAACACCACATAATGTTGGCTTTGATCTTAACTGGTTTAGCTACTTCCATAGTTTCTCCTTAATGAGTTTCTTTCCAATTACTACCTACTTTATATTCACCATCTAAAGGACAATTAAGATTTAATGCTTTACCTGCTTCTACAATAGCTTTAACTCCTAACTGTCCTACTAGCTCTGCATCATCAACACTAGCTTCTACTTGCCATTCATCATGTACGTTTGCTACAAAGTGTGCGTCTAACTGATAAGTCTTTATATACTTGTTAAATATTATTAGTGCTTTCTTCATAACAACTGCACCAGCCCCTTGAAGCAGTGTATTTAATGCTGAGTGTGCCGACCTAACGTGTAATCTTCTACCATCTAAACTAGGTAATGTTGGTGTTTGTTGCATAGTCTTTTCAATACGTTTTTTTAACTTTGCTAGTGCCGGCACATTCTCCATAAATTTATCTATGGTTTCTTGTCCGTCACTTTGCACCATTGTACCTATCTTTCTAGCTGAAGCACCATAGAGAAAAGCATATATAAAAGTTTTAGCTTTGGCTCTAGTGTCAAGTCCAGCAGCTTGCTGGTTCTTACTGTGTATATCTCCGTCTAAAATCTCCTTAGTGTAGTTATCATCATTCATATAATGTGCCAACATTCTCAGTTCCAACCCTGAAGCATCAATACCAACTAACTTATGACCAGGATCAACAGTCCATAGTTCCCTACACTCTGCACCATATGGTGCTGATACTGAAGGCACTTGAGCTAGATTAGGGCTGTGGTGTGTCATTCTACCTGTGACTGCTCCGTTGGTAATGACCTTACCACAAACCCTTGATCTGTCATTTGTATACTTAATCCATGATTCAGATTGAGCCAACCTTTTCTGAAGGAGTAAGTATTCGCAGATGAGTTTTGCTTCTGGAATATCAACTGATCCCAAAACTGATTCATCAACAATGACTGCACCTTTGTCTGTAAACTTCTTGGGATTCCATCCAAGTGCTGTAAGTCTTTTGGCAATCTGCTGTCTTGATGCTGGATTGAATATTTCAATGTCATCTTTTAATCTTTTCCCTGTTTTTTCTGAGAACCTTTCTGTGATGATGGGTCGAAAGGATTGTTGAAGCTGTTTTTCGAGGTTTTCCATTCTTGCGCGTAATCGTTCCACCAGTTCCTTGCATTTCTGTAAGTCAATCCTAAAACCTCTGCTGACTTGTCTTGAAACGATTGAAGCAACCTCATGTTCGAGGTTAATACATTCTTGAGAAAATCCATAGTCTGTCCTTTCTTTTTCTAGTTCTTGATAAACTTTCTCTAATACTTCTACATCATTAATACAGTATTGTTTCATCTCTTCTGAGTACTCGTCAAACTCTTTAAAATCAGTCTTTGGAAACTTTAGTGTTTCTCCCCAAGCAGCTAAACTGTGTTTCCTCTGTGGGTTCATCAATCTTGATAGAACTAATGTGTCCAAAACTTGGTTCAATCTTATCTTTGTGTTCCATAGTTTGTTTAAAACTGGAAAATCGAAACCTATGCCATTGTGAGCTATTAATGTTTTGCCCTTTATTGATTGGTTTAGACTTTCCACGTTTCTGTGACATTCAACTTTTCCCTGTTGATTTTTTGTTACTACTAGATGTATTCTTGAGTGATCCATTGTTGTCTCTATATCCAGGAACATCAACTGATCTTTCTTCTTGCCATCTTTCATTTGTTTCTAGCCTTGAGTAAATTGTGCCGTCATCAAAAAGAACATAATGTGTTTTAACACCATTGTTATTTTCAGTGACGCTGTGGTTTATTAGTTTTTTCATAGTTTAGCAGTTCCTCTAGCTTTTCTTCTAATGAAGAATCATTATTGCATACAATTCCGTCTATGTCAAGTAGTTTAGCATAGGCTTCATTAGCTTGTTGTAATTTTGCAACAGTAATTTTCCACTGTTTAATTTCCTTGGAAAGCAGTTGTGTACTCTTCTCAAAAAAAGAAGCATCCACTTCTGCTGACTTTAATGATTGTTTTAAATCATGCACTTGATTCTCTAAGTGATAGATAACATCATTAATATCTTCATCATGGTATTCATCTTCATAAGACATTTTTAATTCTCCTTTGTTGTAACAAACTTTTGCCTTGCGGCATTAACATTACCTACATATCTTACCTTGCTCCTAGCATCAATACCTTTTATTCTCTCGCCTAACCATTGAATAACAGGCACAGCCATGCTATTGCCTAGTGCTTTATACCTAGGTCCGTTTGGGCAGTCTTTATTTTCTTTTCCTCTCCAAGGTATCTGAGTATAGTTATCAGGAAAACCTTGTAATCTTTCACACTCGACAGGGGTCAGTTTTCTAATAACAGACTTAGGGGCTACTAATGGTATATGTCCTCCACCTGAACCCATAGCATTAGTTAAAGTTGGAGCTACTTCCTCTCCAATCGCAGCATTGGGATGTTGACCACCTAAAATAGGTTCTTTTACTAAAGGCGTATTGTTACCACCTGTACCCCATCTAGCAGTTACAGTTGTGCTAACTTCCCCTAAAGGTTTGACTCTAGAGTCTGTGCCATGATTCTCATAAACAGTAACAGGAATAAACTTAGGACAATTAGCGTTAATATGTTGATTATCTATACCCCCATCCTTAAAGTATCTAGCCTCAAGTGTATTACTTATTTTCGAAGGCCATTTGTCGTCTGTAGTAGAGCGTTTTCCAGTTTTTTTGGTAGGACTTTTCCTCTTTTGTCTGCTCTCCTCAAGATTCCTAAACAAGCTCTCTCGCTCAAATAATACGTCTGCGATACTTGAGAGGTTTCCTGTATTATTTCCAACAACAAAGACTCTTTTACGTCTTTGGGCGAGTCCGAAGTATTGAGCATCAAGTACTCTCCATCCAATGCCATACCCGATTGCTTGAATACCTTGTGTGAACGAGTGAAAGTCTCTTCCGTTATTTGAGGAAAATACTCCTGGCACGTTTTCCCAGATAAACCATTTTGGCTTAAAATGATTGAGAATTTGAACAAAGGTAAGTGTGAGGTTTCCTCTAGAATCTTCCAAGCCTCCTCTAAGTCCTGCGACTGAGAAAGATTGACAGGGTGTTCCTCCGATAATAAGGTCAACTGATTCATTTATATTCCACTCCTTGTATTTAGTCATGTCACCTAAGTTAGGCACGTTTGGGTAATGGTGTTGCAGAACAGCAGACGGAAACTTATCTATTTCAGAAAAACCTAGGGGATTCCACCCTAGTTTATTCCAAGCTACAGTAGCTGCCTCGATTCCTGAACATACTGATATGTAGTTCATTAATTCTCCTTTGTTAAGAAAGGAAGGGGTAGGTCTTTCACCTACTCTTACTAACCACTCATTAAATATTTTTGAGTAATCTGCACCTATATGCAGCTGCCTTCCATAATAAATATTGTTAGTTCTCTTCTAAGTCCTCATCAATCACTTCTTCCATGCGTCCTGTCTTGTGATTATAATACAATGCACAAGCCTTACCTGTCAAGCCTGAGTATCTATTTTTAACTACTCTGACTCTTGTGGTGTGTCTTTCAACAGGGTCATCATTCTGACTATCTCGTTCCAGACCAAGCACCATATCACTTAGTTGACCTATTGCACCGCTGCCCCTAAGCTGTGATAAAGATGTAGCTGCTCCATCTTCGTGACCTGTACCACTAGGTCGTTTTAAGTGTGAAACAGCAAACAAAGTTATATTACACTCTTGTACCAACATTCTAAGTCTAGTTGTAATCTCATCTAAAGCTCTTCTCTCATCTCCATGCTGTTGGTCTGATACTACGATTGATATGTGATCTAAAAAGACATACTTACAAGATAGAGCCTTTGCCATATACCTTACCCTGTTGACTATGTTATCAACAGATGTTGATCCAAACGAATCAAACAAGTAAACCCTGTTAGTGCCTAGAGTTGCCTCAAATGCAAGATTCTTTTCTTCTTCTGATGCTTCAGTTTCTGATAAATGTAGTGGTTTATTAGCATCTAAACTCATCAGCGATAGTGCAGTACGTTTAACTGATTCTTCTAAAAACAATAAGCCTATGTTTTCTTCGGTACTCTTTAAGAGCTTATAAATAATCTCTTTTAAAAATAAAGATTTTCCGAGTCCTGATCCAGCACATACAGTAACTAATTCGCTTGACCTTACTCCGCCTGTAAGATCATTTAAGCCACCAAAAGGATAATAAGCTATTGATTTTTCTAATGGTTCTAGCACCAAGTCTTTTAATGTTGAGCCTGATATAATCCCATCTGGCATAAAAGTCTGTGCAGCCCAAAAGTCTTTGATAAACTCTTGTTGTTTATTTGCTACAAGGTAATCATTAGCATCTTTGAAACCATCCCTAAACTTCATCAGCTTAACTTTTTTTGGTGGTAGTAACTCAGCTACTTGAAGCATAGCATCTTGCCCTTGTCTGTCTGAGTCAAATGCAAGAACAATGTTAGGAAAACTGTTTATATACTCGTAAGCTTCCTTGCAACACTTTAAAGCAGAGCCAGCACCATCCCTGATAGAAACGTGAGCGCCTACACCATTTGACATTTGAAAAGAAGATAGACAATCAAGCTCACCTTCTGAGATCAATAAATATTTTGCAGAGCTTGGGAGAAATTTATCAGAGCCAAACAGCGGCAATCTTTCAGTATCTTTTGAATCTGACCCAACCCAGTAAAACCTTTTAGACTTATCTCTGACTTTGTAAACTGATTTACCATAAGGAAATATAATTTTATTAGAGCTATCAACAGTAACATTATATTTGGCACAAGTAGACTTGGTAATATTCCTATCTGAGAGGCTCTGAGAAGCTCCTGAAGGGTCTTTTATGACTTTAGGCTTGATAGACAACACTTCAGCAGTAGAAGGCTGTCTAAGAGCTTCTGATGGCTTTTCTGATGGTGCTGGAAAATGAGTGTTACAACTGAAACAATACTCATGCCCGTCATCGTATAATGCTCTAGCATCAGAAGAGCCACATTTGTCGCAAGGGTTGCCAGAACTTAACAGTTTACTAGGCATTATTGAGACTCCTTAATTTTAGATATAATTTGGTCTAATGTCATTTGACCACTAGAGCTAAGAGAGTCAACTAAAAACATTATTTGTTGTAAATCTTTAAATGCTTGGTCTTGCTTTTGTTCTGCAAACCAACCATTGACTAGCTCTTCTGTGTCTATATTGTTTATGTTGTTATTTTTATTCAAATTTGTAAATAATTGAGAGTAATCCATAATTATCACTTTCTTAATTTAAGTGGTTAAAACTGCTCTGTAGAAAGGTATTATACACATTTATGAAAATCTGTCTATAAGTGTTTATACTTAGTTACTTTAAAAACTTAATATCTGAGTCATCAAGATAACCAACATCATCATAATTATAACTTAAATCCTCATTGGTTATCAATGCTTCGTTGCCATAAACAACAATAGATGAAGGTAGACAGTTGGAACACATTTGAACGTACTCATGCGACGTTGTTTTTAGAGTGTTTTCATATTCTGTTAAAATTGTATTACAAGATAAGCAACGAAGACTCATTTGTTTAGCTCCTTATTAATTAAATCATAGAGATATTTGCAGCTTAAAGCTAATGTAAAACCACCAAAAGTACTTAACAATAAAGCTATTAATCCAGTCAATTGTAAATACATAGGCAGCATTTGGGTAAATACTAAAGCTATTATCAGCGTTGACAGAAAAAAACTAATTAATAACAAAGTCAATTTAATATTAGTTTTAATTATATATTGCATAGCAGCTCCTCGTTTAATAAGTTAATAAGATTGATGGTTTTTTAACTTAACTTCCATTATCATTTTTTCTAGCAAAATTTCAAAAACTAAAGAACCATTTTGCAAAGAATGTTGTTTATCGAAGTCTATAATTTCTTCAATTAATAAATTTAAAAGTCTTAATTGCTCAGAGTCGAGCCTACCATAATTTTTTAATGTTTTAGTTATAATGTCGTATTTAGTCATAATGATTCCTTAAAATTGATTAATATAGATAAGTGAAAGTATAGCACAAGATTGAATAATGAAAAGTAAAATAAATATTAAAAATGTTTTCATTAGAAAAACCTATATTTTGGTATTAGTTGAAATCCCGGGCAATCCTTGGCTTGTTTAATTGTGTACGTTGTGCCACTAGGAAACTCAAGCAGTATGTCGCTTATAGCTTGTTGTAGTAGTGGCTGGTACTCATGCGGCACACAGTAGACATATGTTAACTGCTCTGAGTGGTTGTATATATACACCACTATATCAAGCTCAGAAACTACCCTTGCCGACGGCTCTAAATCCTTACCAGGTCTAAATTTAAATTGATGGTGTCGTGCTAAATCTAAATCAGTTAAATTAATCATTGTTGTTTGCCCTTAATTTGTAGTTTAATAAAATTTTTTGCAGCTTCTCGACTATCAAAATAATCTAATACCTCATAAATTGGAGAATCCCAAATCATTGTATCGTCAAACTCTTTCCATATTTCAAATTGAGAAGGTTTTTTAATCTTTTTTGCTTTATACAGCATTAGTTTTTCAATCCAGTACGGATGACTAAAATCATTCTTAAACACTATAAAAAACGGCTTAATTTTCATCTTCACTCTCACTTTCTAGTCTGTAATATAAAGTTAGTCCAAAATCGTAGCCTTGTTTGTAAAAGTGCCCTCGAAAACCTTCTTTCATACTGCCGTTGATTAGTCCGTCAGCAACACCATGTTTGAAATAGTTAATACATTTTTGAGCGTGGGTTAAAAAATCTTTATTCATTTTTAAAGCTCCTTAACTAAATTATTAATAAATTCTTGAGATACCAATCTGCCACTATCCTTACCTAAATACTTATTTATATGCCTAGTTGTCGTTTTGGAATAATGCTGATCAGTTTTAAAAGGTCCGTTCGAGTTATAACCAGCAACAGGTGTTTCGTAGCTGAATAAAATTGATATTCCGTTTATATTTAACTCTGTCATGTTGCTACCTATTGGTTTAAGTTT
>TARA_R100001463_G_scaffold14733_4_pt1 | contig 17380 bp, 17 predicted proteins | sample TARA_R100001463 | Tara Oceans TARA_R100001463 (sample SAMEA2622242) | marine metagenome | biome: marine biome (ENVO:00000447); feature: deep chlorophyll maximum layer (ENVO:xxxxxxxx); material: "saline water (ENVO:00002010), including plankton (ENVO:xxxxxxxx)" | depth 40 m
GTTTGGCACAACGCTGTATGGCACACAAACTGGTTCTGGTGACGAATTTGTGGGTTTACAGCATATTATTAAAGCTAGTGGAACGCTTGGTGGAATAGACAGGGGTACTTACTCTTGGTTTCAAGGTGGGTACATTGATGCTGTTTCTGGTACACCAACCTATGCAAATATTGTAACGGATGGTAACGCTAACTTTATTCAAGATCACCTAAGAAAAGCTGTGAGTTCATTAACCATTGATGGTCAAAGACCTACAATGATTGTAACAACTCCAGTTATTTTAGATGCTTATGAGGAATCATTGGTTGCTCAAAAGCGTTTTGGTGCATCTGCTGGTTCTGAAGCTGACGCTGGATTTAGGAATTTAACATTCCGTGATATTCCTGTGTTTGCTGACGACCATTGTCCTGCTGGTATGATGTTCTTCTTAAACGAGAACTATTTGCAGTTTAGACATCACAGAAAGAGAAACTTCAGCTTTGAACCTTATCAAAAGCCTCTTAATCAAGATGCTAGGGTAGCGAAGATTCTATGGCTTGGAGCATTAACCTGTTCTGCTCCTCGCTATATGGGTAAGATAACAGGGCTTCCATCTGCTTATTAATAGGAGAAAATAATGGCAATAACACAAGCAAGTTCTGACAAGAAAACTGTCGGAATGGTAACAGAAAAAGACGCTGGTGGGTTCGTTAAGACTTCTATTGGTGGTGTAGATATCTACACTGGCAGTGGAGTACCTGCTCACTCAGCAGTTAAAGGCTCTATCTGTGTTGATGTTAATGGTGCAGACATGTATGTTTGTACTGTAGCAACTGGTACATGGAAAAAAGTAACTAGAGCTAGTTAGTTAAACCGTAAATGTGGGGTGTTTAATTACGCCCCACTTTACACAATAAAGGGAAAAAATGACTGGAACTGAAATGGTAGATATGCTCGGACTAAGGTTGGAAGACCCTGATCAAGCATCATTTACCCAAGCGACAAAAATTAAAGCAATTAATATTGCACAGCGTACTGTCGTAAGTCTTATAGATAACGCATATTTAACAGAATTACAAAGCATTGATTTAGCAACTTCTACGGCTGGTGGAGGCGTAACTGCTAACGGAGTAGCGTCAGGTAAATCTAACTTTACAGGTAGCAGTGCTAGTGATTTAAATATTGATCCTATACGTGGTGGAGTGGTTGCTGTGAAGGCGTACAAATCTACTGGTACAACTGGTGGGTCTGACTTCGCTTTAGTGTCTTTAGGTTTTGCAAATATGATTGAACCACAAGACGTTAAAAGATTAGAAAATTCATATTTAGCTGGTTCAGGAAGTAATCCTGTAGCCTACGTATTTCAAGATGCAATTTATGTCGAACCTTTAACTGGCACAGATGCAGTAAAAGCGTTAGATGTTTGGTATGTAAAAAATCCAACGGAATATACAAGTGGAACGCTTTCTACTGAATGTGAGATGAATGTATCTTTGCACGAAGTAATATTAGACTTTGCAGAATCACAGCTATGGAAAATGGATAATAAACCTGACAGAGCTGGAGTAGCTTATACAAATGCAATTAATTTAATAAAAGCACTAAATGATAGGTATCAGGTAGAAAAACCAAAAGGAATTGGTACGCAGGGTAGAGCATAATGCTTTGGTCACAGATCGTAGACCGAGCTAGTGTTCCTTTTGAGCCTAGCGATGAAACAAAAGTTAAAGCCAAAAAATATGGCGAAGAAGCTCAACAAGACTTTGCTTATCATACAAAATCGTACGAGAGGACTCGTGGCGTATATATAGATAAAGATGATAGAGAAATTGAGCTACCTGATGACTTTATTGAACTTGCTAGTTACATTGAGTTTCGCAATCGTGTTGTTAGGATTTATCCTGAACACAAAATGTTTGCCAGAAGAAATTCAGATGGCACATACAGAGTCGGTACACCAGAATATTATGAAATAAAAGGCAACAACCTTTGTTTGTACCCTTCCCCACAAACTGTAGGTAGGTTGCTTTTTAATTACGTAGCGACTGTAAATAATCTGGAAGATAGTGCTACTGCTTATAAACGAATAAATTATACTAATCTATTATCTGGATATTGGCAAGTTGGCAAGGAAGTGCAAGGCATGACCTCAAATGCTACAGCAACTATAGAAGAAGATATAAATGATAATAAAACTGGTACTTTAGTTGTTTCCAATGTATCTGGCACGTTCCAAGCCAATGAGCAAATTGTTCAACTTGACGAAGAACAGGCTATGAATCTACAAGAACAAAATACTTGGAATAATTTATTATCAAATTGGGACACAATAGGTCTAGGTGCAAGAGCAACAACCAGTGGATTAGCATATAGTTTTGCTAAGGCTGGAGACAGTCCATCAATTTTACAAGCATACCATCCTATGCTTATAGATTATATAAAAGCAATGCTATATGAAGACATAGGTAGATATGATTTATCTGATAGGCATATGAGTAGATATAATCGGAACAGAGACATTGTTAAGGGTCAATATCAAAGTCGACAGAGTTATGGCTCTGGTCAAGTCCAAGATGTTTTATGATAATAGAGATACCAATATTCGATGGTGGACTATTAACAAACGTCGACCCTGAAGATATACCACCAAACGCCACATCTGAGACTGAAAATTTTGATGTAGATGTCTTAGGGAAATTAATCAAAAGAAAAGGTCTGGAGTCTAAAGGAACTTTAAATGGTACGCACCTTACTCAATTATTTTATTGGGTAGACAGTAATTTAACTGGAGGTGCTAATTGGATTGGCTTTGAAGACCAAAGCAATGAAATCATAAAGTTTAATAAAGATTTTTCTAATAAAGCTGTATTGCACACTTTTTCATCTAACCCACCTTCAGACATACAAATAATACCTATGGCTAATAGCTTACGTTTTGCAAACGGACATGACCAAAATGTTGGCTTTTTGCAGTACATTGATAGAGAATTCTTTTTTGGTGGATATACGCACGATGCTTTAAAGTATGATTCTGCAAGTCCTTCATATCCAACAACTTGGTCGCTAAATAAAGAAGGTACTGCTACAGGTTCTTTAGCCACAGGTACATACTATTATAAAGTTGTTCCTGTGTTTGACGGAAATCAGGAAGTTCAACTCCAAGATCAATTTATAAAACAAGCTGTATCTGGAAACGATGACTCAATAGAGTTTTCTATTACTGTAGATACAGACGATTATAACCCAAGAATTACTGGTGCTAATGTGTACAGGCATTTTAGTGCAGACGATACTTTGACACCTGTATATAGACTCGTAAAGTCTATAAACTTATCTACTAAATCAACTTCAACTGATAAGACTGCTGGAAACAGCACGTCAAGAATAGGCAATATAGCGTACGCACACGCAGGAGGAATATCTAATGCCATTTCCACAGTATATGCTAGTGTAACATCAGGCGACAAATCGCAAGGAGTTGTAAGTGTAAATATAGGTGGTGTTTCTAAAGATTTAAAAGGTCATGGAGTAAGTGGTAGTGACTCTGACCATTTTACAGACAATGTTATTTATTTACCGAGTAATGTGAGTTCTAATGGTTGGGATGTTAGCATATCTATTCAAGGTACATATCTTGATGGTAATGGTTCTCAACAAACCTCTGGTGGTGTAAGTGTTAATGGTGTACGATTTGGTAAAAATATGGTATACGATACACGAACATCAAATAATTGGAATTTTTCAGTAGGTGAAAAAATTGGCTGGATACAAAAGATAGGTACTCAGTTTTTAACAGTAACAAAAAGTCTTGGCAGGGCTATAGAATTAAATGCTGACAGTACTGCACTAGGAAGCAATGTTACTATAGCAGAAATGACCAATGGATATAGATTTGAGTCATTGTCAGGAAATCAATTTAAAATACACGTAGTAGACAATGGTCTTACAAACGATAGGACACATCCTTTAACTACCACAAAAAATAAAGTTAATTATAAGCATGGTGCTTTTGTAAACGGAAGGTTTTTTGCTGGAAATGTAAATTTAGATCCTGATGATGAAGCTGAAAAGCACGATGACTTTATAATATTTAGTCCAATAAATCAGCCAGACATTTTACCTGTGTCTAATTTCATACAAATTAAAGACTCACAAGGTGGTGAGATAATGGGGATGCGAAGATTAAACGACAATCTAGTTGTTTTAATGGAAAGAGGTGTATATCAATTATTTGCTCCTTCTGGTAACCCAGCTAGTTACTCACTACGAGAAGCTGATGCAAATATCGGATGTATAGCAAGAAATAGTATTGTAGAAGCTGGACAATATTTGTTCTTTGCAGGTACAGATAATATTTATATGACAGGTGCAGGGATGAGTAGTGCTCCAGTTACAACTGCAATTAAAGATATATATACAGGCTCAACAAACCTAAATCAAACAATAGGCATCTATGACCCTTTAAAAAATAGAGTGTTATTTAGATTTGGTAGCGATGGTACAAAGATTTATGCCTTAGATTATTTAAAAATTGCAAGTGGACAAGAGTCTTGGAATAAATTAACATTTGCTTCAGCAAAATCCGTAGACCTTTTATCTATAGATGCAGATTTAAAAGTTTATACAACTCACAATGAAAGTTAAGTATGTTAGATAGTATAGGAATAACTGGTAAGTGGTCTGCTGAAATATTAAGAGCAGACGGAACAACTGAAAATTTTGAACAAGACAATGCAATAGAAGCTCTTTATAAGCAAACGATTGTAGACGCAATGGTAAGTGATGATGCTTCTAAGATTTGGAGAATGGGTGGTGCATTGCATAGTAATGATGGAAGTGGGCAAGGGTCTAACACAAGTAGCCTGACAGTTCCGTCCACAGGTACAGGTGGCATTGTTTTAAATACGGGTGGTTCATATTATGTGGGTGCTCAAACTACATTAGGTTCTCCTACATCTATTACCAATGGATTTAGTATAACATTTACTGGAATCGTTCGTGCAACTCAAAGCTATACAATCTCTGCTATTTATATAAAAAGAAATAAGCTAAGTGGTAGTAACAATAATTATGGACTAGATATAGCTAGTGGTTCAAACTGGTCAAGCACAACTATAGGTAATGGAGATCAATTAACAATAAGCTGGGTTATACAAGCCGTAAAAGGCTCAACCAGTATTTCATAGGATATGTTATGGTAGGAATATTTGATTTAAAAGTCATAAGACCAAACGAAGGAGTTGTACAGCAAGTCGTAAAAAGAAATGCTATAGATACTAGCTCAACTGGTCTTATCTCAAAAATTATTGGTCACTTTGACGACACTTCAGGAACGGCTGGTATATATTTAAATCCTAACTTTGGATTTGCTTCATATACATCAGGTGGTAACGATAATAATGCTGTTATTGGTCAGTCTGGAATTATAGCTATAAACTTGCCAGTTTCTTTAGGTTCATATACTGGACAAGGTGGTGACTCTGAAACGGACACCACATTGCTATTTAAATACAATCAAACAGAAGATGAAGCCTCATCTACAAAAGCACGATGGAAAGCCCAGGCACAATGGGTTAACAGTGACTTTGAAGCAAATATATCATCTATGGAAAGTACAAGTAATTATATTACAGAATTTAAATTAGGTATGAGTTTAGCCTCAAATTTAGAGGTCTTTGACACACCTTTTGCTTCTTGTACGCTTACATCAAGCGATAGAATACAACCAGCACTAAATGATATTATTGATATAACGTGGACGATAGAAGTGAGCTAATGAATGGCATCGATAACATTTGGAAATCCTACCAGTAGTTCTGTATTTGATAAAGAAACTACTGTAAATATAACTTGGTCAAGAACACCTTCTTCTGGAACGTGGGGTGTTTCTGCATTATATCTTTATCGTGGAACAAATTTTGTAACCACTATTGTATCAAATTTAAATGGTGCTTTAACTAACTATAGCTGGACAATACCTGAAAGTATTGTTGCAGATACAAATTATACAATACAGGTACACACCACTCACGACGATGGGGGTGGGGGTAGTCCTTAATGGCTATAAATAATGTAACTGCAACCAGTCAACAGTTTACAATACAAGAGCCTCAAAGCATTGTTCTTAATGCACCAAACTCAGGTTCATTTCAACATACTCAAAACATTACAATCCAATGGACAAAGACTAATTTTACAGATAACGTAGATTTATATTATACAACGTCTACTACTTTTTCTACATCTAATAATATTGTTACAAACTATAATACGCATCCCTATGTTTGGAACGTACCATCATCTTTATCAGGCTCAAGCATATATATTTGGGTACGCAAAGTAAATGATTCAAATGTTAAAGATAGAAGTAACAATGCAATATCGATTACTGGTGCAACAATATCAAGAACATTAGCTGAGGTTATAAATAAAAGCGATACCCCCACTAAAACAACTGGAATATGGAAGCACGTTAGAACCTTAGCTGAAACCCTAACTTCGTCTGATACAGACTCTAAGGTATCAAGAACGTGGTCATTTATAAGAACTATAGCTGAAGGAATGACTGCTTCAGATACATCATCTAAACAAACTCGCCAGTGGAAAAAGATTAGATCATTAGCAGAAGTGTTAAATCCATCTGACACTGATTCTAAAGCAACTAGAAATTGGATTAAAATACGAACACTAGCCGAGGGTTTAGTTATGTCAGATAGTGATTCTAAGGTAAGTAGGCTTTGGAAAAAATTTAAAACTTTTGCCGAGACTTTAGCTTCAAGCGATACAGACTCGTCTGTCGCAAGAGTTTGGCTTTTTTCACGCACAATAGAAGAAGGTTTGGGTACATCTGATACAGACTCAGATGGTCATTTGAGGCTTATTAATGAAGAAATGAGCGTCACAGATACTTGGGTAAAGTCTATACAAAAATCTGGAAACGTATATGAATTAAACGCTGGTGGTACAGATGAGGCATTTCAAGCTATATACAGGACAGGCTGGATAATGCCTAATAATTTAAGTAATAACACAATAATTAGACGTGTAAACCTTGATTATTTAAGTGATAGTGATGTTACGCTTAAAATATTTAAAGATGATGATTACAGTACACCTTTTGCTACAAAAATACTACCATCATCTCAAACGGCTACTCACGATAGTATTAGGTTAGCTACAAGGGTTAAGTATTTTCTAATCTCGATTGAGACTACTCAATCTTCAAATGAGAACGTGCGTATTGAAAAAATTGAAATAGAGGTAGATGATTAATGGCAAATTCTACAATATATCACTTAGGTGGTGCTGATGGGGAGCAATTTACAACGAAACGTAAGACTGGTTGGATACCTCTTACTGATATGTCACGTAATACAACCATTAGACGTTTAAACGCACGTTATTTAAGCTCTGAAGTCATCACTGCCAAGATTTATGCAAACGGAGATAGTTCGTCTGCAATATGGAGTTCACCTACTGGACAAATGAGTGCCAACAGTAGTAGTGGAGATAAATACAAAAGCCTTGCTGTGGGACGCAGAGCTAATAGCATAATGGTAGAAGTATCAACTGCTTCTACAAGTGCGACAAACATAGAAATAGGCAAATTGGAGGTTGAAGTAGATGGCTAAAAAGAAATTTGGCACTGAAAGAAAAATACAAAGCGAAGTTGACAATAAGCAAAACAGCATTGCATTTGACAACAAAGCTGTAACAAAAGAAGATTTAGGAATGGGAGATTTTAAGTTTACTAGCTTAACAGCCTCTCAATTAGCACCAGCAGACCCAGCAAATGACGAAGGTCGTTTGTATATAAGAGATCGTGATGGTGTATTGTATTATATAACAGCAACTAAAGTAGGATAAGTATGTTAGGTAAAATATTAACAGGAGTCGCACCCTTAGTATCGCCATTTATGGATGCTTTTGTCGGAAACAAGGCAGAAGATTCATATGAAAGATTTTTAAAAAGCAGAGGCTTGTCAAAAGCTGATATGAGAAGGCAGTTAAGTGATGCCTCTGGGTTAGAGGCTGATAGGGCTGAGTTAGCTAAACAAGGCGTTGTAGGTAATTTACAATCACAAGGCTTGGGCAATAGTATTATTGGAACACAGGCAGGTTTACAGGTTGACTTAGAAAAAAATAAATCAATCGCCAATAGAGCTTCACAATTATCTAATATGCAAATTCAGCAAGATATGGCAAACGCTCAAGACTTAGCAGACTTTAGACTTGGCAGAGCTGGTGCACAAAGACAAGGCATGGCTGATTTGGTAGGTGGAGCGTTTGGTCAGGGAGGTATGTTGTTGACAGATTGGCTGAAAAAAAAGAACAATAAAGCATCGACAGGAAATAAGGTAGACTAATGGCGTATCAATTTGGCACAAAAAGATTACAGGGTAGCTCAAGCAAAACACCTCTACAGGTGTTATTAGAGCAAGAACAAGCTAACGAACTAAAAAACACTAATAATGCTTACAAAACTATGCGTCAAACACCTTTTCGAGATGTTTTTATAGATAAAGATGGTAAGTATAAAGAATATAGAACAGATAATCAGGGAGTTCAGTACGTGGCAGACCTTACCGAAGCTATGTACAATAAAGCATTAAATGATAACACTAGATATAATGAAGCTAGTGTAAGAGCAGGTTTAAATCCTTTAGAAACTACAGGTTATCAAGAAGAACCAGAAAAACAAAGTATAACAAAAAAGGTCGGGAATATAGGCAAAAAGTTTGTAAAAAATATAGCTTCTGGTTTTTCAGGTAAAGATAAAGCACCTGCTGAAATTAAAGAGGTAGGTGATGCAGGTAGAGATATACTACAACCTACAAATAGTAATGCCGTTGCAGGAACTAATATGAGTGTAGACAAGACTGTAGGTGGAGGTGCAATTAAATCACAGATTACCGATGACAAGCTATCTAAACCAGCAATAGACCCTAACAACCCTACTGAAATAGCTTACAATAAAAGCTTAGAAACTAAAAAGCCTCAAACTTTCGCTGGAACACCTGAGACAGAAAAAGCCTATCAAGATAGTTTTTCTCAAAAAGGCAAACCACCACCTAATATGTCTGATAGGGATAAGGCTAATATTGCTGATGATAGCTATAGAAAAAAAGCATTTGAAAGAGACAATAAAAGAAGAGAAATACAAAACATTATAGATATAAAACTCAAGCGTAAGCAAAACTTTTGGGGCAGAAATATGGGTTTTGGTAAATCAAAACAAACGGACGCCCCTAGACTTGCTTTACCAAGTATGGCTGATGCAAACCAAGATGCTCAAACACAATTAGCTAACGCTCGTGCTAACGCTCGTAAAGAAGCAATGGATAGATCATTTGTTGCTAGTGCTAAAGCAGATAACAAAAAAGCACAAGAAGCCATGCAGAATTATCAAGATAGTATAGCAAAGCCTAGCCCAAATACAGCATCAGTATTATTTAATAAACCACCAGCTCCACCACCAGAATTACCACCACTTGATATGGTTACAAGAATGATAACAGGTAGTTCTCCTAGAATACAAAGTGCAGGTGGACAGGGCAAAGGAAAAGGTATTGTAAAAAAATCAGCCTTAAAGGGTGCTAGAAATAAAGTATTGTCACAGTTTGCTAAAGATATTAGAAATCAACTTTCACAAATTGAAACAGGAACTATTACTCCAAGAGATTATAAAAAATTCGGCTCATTTAAGTAATGACTGACAAGAATGGATTTCTATATAAAGTTATAAACACCTTTGAAACAAGCCCACGCTCTCAAAGGCATAATAACTATGGTGCTCATATATGGACACCTGAACTAGAGGAAAGGTATGGTGCTCAAAGAGGAGACCCACTTCCCGACAATCCTAATTTATTTACTGCATACTACGATAACCCTGAAACGGGAACTCAGGCATCTAATTTTATTATAGACAATATCTGGGAAAGGTCTGGTGGAGATAGTATGAAGTTTGCATCTATATATACTGGATTACCAGAGACAAGCCCTACAGTTCAAAATTATGCGTCTATGATAAAGCAAAACAAAAGTCAACAAGACTGGGCAGGTGCAATCGAAAGAAGCGATAATCGCAATAATCTTTTAAAAAGAAAAGAAGAGTTACACGCTGAATTTCCAGAACAAGAAAAAGAAGTAGATAAGCTAATAGAAACTGGGCTGTATAGTGCAGATGGTATTAGAGACCAAATATCTAAAGTTAAAGCATCTGTTCAAAAATTTGATTACGATCAGTTTAAAAGCGATGTAATGACTTCATTAGACATATCTCAAGATGAAGTTGAAGGTTCAAAAAATGCGTTTTTAAGAGGCTATGGTAATTTAAAAACCATGACCAATGTTCTAGGGTATCAGCTTGGTATCGACCCTGAAGAAAGAGTTAAGCAAATAGCAATAGAGCAGTCAGGCTTAGAAGATAAACCTGCCTCAGAAACTTTTGAACGGGCTATGAGACCTGATAACGATTTCGGTCAAACATTAAAAGAAATGAAAGCTGACCCTATTGCTGTTGCGACTCAGTTAACTATAGAAAGTTTTGTACAATTTTTACCAGTAGGTTTTGCTGTTGGTTTGCCTCTTGGCATCGCTACTGCGATAGTAGGAGCACCAGCTTGGTTGCCAATCGCAACTGCTAGTGGTATTGCATCATTAGGAATAGAATGGTCTAGTGAGATTTTAAACTCTTTTAGTCAACAAGGAGTTAATGTTAAAGACCCTGATGAATTAGTAGAGGCATTTACTAACCCAGAAATAAATGCTAAAGCAAAACGAGAAGCACTGGAAAAAGGTGTACCTGTAGCTGTGGTTGACGCATTAAGTGGAGGCGTAGCTGGTAGACACCTTAAAATGGCTAGAGGTATGGGTCTTACTAAAGGCATTACTGCTGTAGGAAAAGAAATTTTAGAACAAGCTGGGCTTGGTGGTACTGGAGAATTTGTAGGTCAAGCAGTTGCACTAGACCCTGAAGAAGGTGAAGTATTTAACGTACCAGCAATCGTAGCAGAAAGTATAGTCGAGATTGGTACAGGTGGGGTAGCAGGTACAGTCAGACTGACGTTTGACAATGGAAATACTATTGAAGTACCTGATAATGACCCTCTTGTTCAAGACATATCGAGTGCTAGGCTAGACCAAGAACAACAACCTGTAAATAAAACACAAGAAGATCAGAAAAGAAGAGTAGACAATTTAAGCAAATATAAAGGGCAAATAAATATAGGCTTTACAGATGCTCCAGTCGTAGATGTATTTACAGAAGAAGAGGTGCGTCAAGCTCAATACAACCCAGAAACAAGAAAAGAAGATTTAATTAAGAAAGGAGAAACAGGCTATGTCGATGATGGAGTCAATAGATATAGATTCTCAATCCCAGCACAGAACTACGAATTTGGGGATGGAACTAGACGTATTGTACTTGGAGAAGACGCAACCCAAGCCGATTTCCTTGAAGATACAGCAGAGGCTATCTACACAAGAGTTGGAGAAGTTAATCCAGAACTTGCGAGTGATATCGACCTGTGGATAGAGGGTGTTGTAAACGAGGCTCAATTAAACAATGAGACTCTTGCGTATAATGGGGCAGAGCTGTTTAGTAAATCATTTATGAATGAAATGGGATTTATTGAAACCTCTTTGCCCTCTTATGCAAAACTCCCTGAAAATATAACTAAAGGTGTTTTGGGAGAAATGCAATTAGATGATGGCTCGAACCTAGTTGATGGCATTATACCAACCGAACCTATTATAATGGATGAGCCAGTAGTAGAGGCTGAACCTACTCCAGAACCTGTAGCAGAACCAGAGCCAGTAGTAGAAGCTGAACCTACCCCAACACCTGAACCTACTTCTGAACCTGTCGCAGTTGAAGAAAAGCCAACTAAAACTAAAGAAGCAAAAGGTCTACAGGTAGAAGAGCTAAATACAAATTCTATTGTTATAGACGAAAATAAATTTCAACCTCGTGAAGAGTATAATCAGCAGATGATTGATGATATTGCTGGTAATTTTGACCCAGTTAAGTGGGACGAACCAATACTATGGAAAGACCCTAAAGACAGCAAACTGTATGTAGTCAGTGGACATCATAGACAGTTAGGCGTTATTAAAGGTAGAGTAGATAATGCTACATACAAGATATTGCCAGAAGGCACTACCCTAGAACAAGCTAGAGATTATTCTGAGATAGGTAATTTAGCAAGAACAGAGCAAACTACATTTGAAAATGCTAGTGTTGTAAGAAGAAGATTTGATCGTGGTGACTCATTTGTACAAATAAATAAAGACTTGCCTTCAATTTCTGTAGGTAAAGCAAAGTCTTTGTATAACTTATCATTTTTAGACTCAAAAGGTAAGTTTAAAGATAATTACGAAAATACCAGTGGATTTAAACGTATAGTAAGCACTGCAAGTCTTGTTGGTGGCTATCGTAAAAAATACGATTGGATGACCAATAAGCATGAAGACGATATATTTACATATCTTTATAACGAAAATGCTATTGAAGGTGACGATCAAAAGATAGGTCTCAACTTGTCAATGACCTTAGAAAAGGTCGATGGAATGAAGGATAGACCTTCATCTATTTTAAAGCAGTTAAGAAAAGATACGGCTCGACTACCCGAAGATGCTGACGAAACAACTAAAAATGAAGTAGATGCTCTTGATAATCAAATATCTAGTATAACTGCACAACTTGAAGACACAAAAAGTTTAAGTGAAGAAGCTAAAAAAATAGCAGAAGAAACAAACGCCAAAGAAACAGACGTTTACGAAACATTACGTAAAGATTTGCAATCGCAAAGACGGGACGTAAAAAAGCAAAAGCAAGAGCTAATAGAATCACTGAATCAAGAAGACCCTAATCAAGACTCGTTATTTAGTTTACGTGGTATTAATGAGAAAGAATATGCTAAAGCATTTAACAAAAAAGTTACTAGACAAGAAAGACGTAATGCTAAACGTGATGCTAAGGTTAACGCTGTAAAACAATTTAGAGACTATTTTAGGACTATATCGTCCCAGCTTAATCGCATAAATCCTAAAATAACTGAAAGACTTAGACGTTCCCAGAAAAGAGCCTTTGATATATTAGATAAATATCTGGTAGCTGTAAAACCATTTGGCAAGACATTAAGACGTATGCAGAAAAAAGCTAGGACTCGTAGAGCTAAAGCAGAATACGTGGCGTTAAAACTTGCACTATATAATGGAGATACAGCGACAGTAGAATCTATCTTAAAAACAAAAAGACGTATTAACCAATATAGAGAGTTTGTCCGTTCACACGAGGCATTACACGAACAAGCTATGGCTGTGGGGATAGATATGGGTCATATTGAAAATCATTTTCCAAGAACAGTGGTAGACCACAGAGCTTTCTATAAATATGTAAGTGGTCAGACTGCGACATCCAGACGTAGCAAATTAGAAGAAGCCTTTGCAAGTGCTAGAGAATATAGAGGAAGAGATTTAACTGACGAAGAAAAGGTAGCTATTGCAAACGCTTTATTAAGAGATAAAAAAGGATTATTGAGCAATACTGCTGACTGGAGCAAGACGAGAAAAATTGACAAGCTAACAGTAGATCAATTAAGATTCTACGATGAGCCACATAATAGCTTAGCTATGTATGCTAATGGTATGTCTCAAATGATTGCTACGGCACAATTTATGGGTGGAAGACCAAACAGATTTTCTTTTAGAAAGTTTCCAAAGAATACACGAATAAAAGGCGTAGGTATATACGATAATAAGATTGGTCAGTTCGAACAAAACGAGCAAAACAATCTTTTGGTATTTGAAAGCAGGAATACGCCTAAAGCAATACAGGCAATGGAAGTAAAACGAAAAGAGGAACAGCTTAGAACGGGATTGCCATATGTAGGTCTACAAGACCAAATAGGTTCAATGCTTATAGATTTAGAAAGCGATTTTAAGCTAAACAGGGATGAGGTCGAAAGAGTGCGTACAATATTAGAAGCGTACTACAACGACCAGACAATGAATTCTTTTGTAGCTGGTGTTCGCAATGTTGGTTACATATCTACAATGGGTAGTGTTTTTAGTGCAGTTACACAGCTTGGAGACTTGGGCGTATCTGTGTATCGTTCTGCAAAAGGTAGTGCTATAGGTTTATTGCGACCTTCTACATATACACGAGTAATTAGCGAAATGTTTAAAAGTTTAACACGATTAAACAAATACAAATTAAAACAGCTAGGTGTTGACAATAGAATACTTCAAGAGCTTAGTGATAATCAAACATCACTTCAACGAGCTATGACATGGGTATTTAGGCTTTCTGGACTATCTACAATGGATAGGGTAGGTAAAGAAACCTTTATTAACACCAGTATGAAAAAATATGAAAAAGGTGCAAGTCAGATTGTACGTGGTCGCAACAATAAATTAACTCGTGATTTACAAAGAAGAATAAATCGAAAGTTTAGCCAATCTGAATCTCAACAACTTATAAACGATCTAGCTTCTGGTAAACGTACTGAGTTAACAGAATTATTAGCTTACAGTGAATTATTAGATGTACAACCTGTAGCTAAAAGTGAAGTGCCTATAGGATATATGCAACACCCTAATGGTAGAGTGTTTTATATGCTAAAAACATTTATGCTAAAAAGGTTTGATGTTTTTGTTAACGAAACAAATATGCTAAAAAAAGAAGGCAAACACGCTTCTGCTATGATGAATATGGTAATGCTTGGAACAGTATTAGCTATGGCTGAGGCAGGGGCAGATACAATTAAAGATTGGATGGCTGGTAGAAAAACACCTATAAACGAATTAGTCTGGTCAAATTTATTAAAACTGGCTGGTGTGTCCAGATATCATTATTATAATTTTATTAACAGCAAACCTTCACAAGCTATTTTAAAAATGCTTGTACCACCTTTTGATTATGTAGATGACCCTGTATCCGATTTAAGGTTTCTACATAAACGATTGGATAAATATAAAAATACAAGAGAACCAGCTAAGTATGCTTGGAGAGATTTTAAAAAGCGTGGTGCTAATTGGGTAAGACATATACCTGTATTTGGTAAACATCTATACTGGATGGATAAAGATAGTGAGTTTGCAGAGATTATAAAAGAGTATGCACCACTTATGTCACCTAGTGCAGGTACTGTAAAATTAGAAAAACGTCTTAAAGCACAACGGAATAAATAGTTTAAACATATGAAAATTAAGAGATTTGTAACACTATGGCAGGTTTAACCAGTAAAACTCCAGCATTAACCTATAAAGATTTGCTTACTGTTCATACCGAAGCAAATACAAATGAAGGTTTAGAAGCTACTTTAAAACCAATAGAGGATGGTGAAGGTGTGCAATCTGCTTTACAGATTAGTACAACTGACGTAAATGTAAACGGGCATAACGGAAGTAATGGATTAAAATTAGCTGGAACAACAGTAACTGCAACTGCCGTTGATATAAACAAATTAACTGGACGTGCATTTGGCGACAGTAGTGCAGTAGTAACAGTAAGTGCATCTCAGGCACTTGATCAAAAAACAATAGACGGGGGAACTTTTTCATAAAGGTTAAAATATGGCATCAAATATCTTACAAGTCAAACGCTCATCATCTTACGATAGTGATTCTGACCCTTCATCGTTAGCATATGGAGAGTTAGCTTGGTCGAATGACAATCAAAAATTATTTGTCGGTAGACAGACTGACAGCAATGGAACAACCAATCCATTTCATTTATCTACTCTTAAAGATATTATTGCTGGAAATGGTATTACAAAAACTGTATCTAGTGGTGACGCTGATAACAGAGTTACTATAGCAATAGCATCAACGACAGCAGGGGACGGCTTAGGACACTCTAGTGGTGTATTAAGTGTGAACGTAGATGATAGTTCTATAGAGACTAATAGTGACGCAATACGAGTAAAGGCTAGTGGTGTTACAAATGCTATGTTGGCTGGAAGTATTGCAAATGCAAAATTAGCTAACTCTAGCGTAACTGTTAGTGACGGCTCTAATAACTCAGCTATAGCACTAGGTAGCACTCTTACTTTTGCTGGTGTAGCTAACGAGACTGACGTATCTGAAAATAATGGTACAGTCACAGTTGGAGTAGTATCTAATCCTACACTTACTGGTAATGTTACTGTAACTGGTAACTTGCAAGTAGATGGCACAACTACCACAGTAAACTCAACTACAGTAACTATTGATGACCCTATCTTTACAATGGGTGGAGATGGTAACGGCACAAATGACGATAAGGATAGAGGGATAGAATTTAAATGGCACAACGGTAGCTCTGCTAAGGTTGGATTCTTTGGAATGGATGATACTGATAATGTCTTTAGATACATTCCTGATGCGACTAACACATCTGAAGTGTTCAGTGGTTCTGTAGGTAATGCAGAGTTTGCTTCAATTAAAGCCACAGCAATAACTGACGCTACGATTGAATGTGGAACATTCTAAATGGCTAGTAATACTCTTCAGCTAAAAAAAAGTAGCACTGCTGGAGATACCCCACCTATTAGTGGAGGTACTACATTAGTTGCTGGTGAGATTGCAATTAATACAGCAGATAAAAAATTATATTTTAAAGACTCTTCAGGCAACTTAAAATACTTTGTAGAATCTGATGAGGCAAAACAAACGGCTATTGATGAAGCAGTAGCCCTAAGTATTGGACTTGGATAATGCCAAATAATTTTAAACTTAAAACCAAAGCAAACCTAACCACTTCACTTGCAACTGTATATACAACTCCATCTTCTACAGATACAGTAGTTCTTGGCATTTCTATTGCTAACACTTCTGCGAGTAGTAAGACAGTAGACGTGCAAATTGTGTCAGATACTAGCGACACAGAAACCAATGCCAATGTTTATTTAGGCAAAGGATTACCAATACCATCAGGAGGTACACTCGAGATTATGCAGGGGAACAAATTAGTTTTACAAGCTAGTGATGCCATAAAGGCTAAGGCTAGTGCTGGTTCTTCTGTAGACATTATTGTCTCTATTATGGAGATGACCTAATGGCTTATTACGGTAACGCTCCAGCCGACGTTGCTCTAGTCGTAGGGCAAGATGTAATTACAACCACCGAAATCCAAGACGCTACTATAGCTACGGCTGATATTGCTAGTGACGCAATAACTGCAACCAAGATAGATGATGATGGCACTGGATTTCAAATGGGATCACTTGGACTTGGTACTGCTGTATCAGGTTCTCATAAACTTACTGTAGGTGGTACTGCCACATTTAGTGGAGATATTACTGGTACACTCGCCACAGCATCTCAAGGAAACATTACCTCAGTAGGCACTCTTACAGGTTTAACTACATCAGGTCATATATTAATTGATGCAGACGATAAAGCATTAGTATTA
>TARA_R100001463_G_scaffold54660_2_pt1 | contig 17281 bp, 25 predicted proteins | sample TARA_R100001463 | Tara Oceans TARA_R100001463 (sample SAMEA2622242) | marine metagenome | biome: marine biome (ENVO:00000447); feature: deep chlorophyll maximum layer (ENVO:xxxxxxxx); material: "saline water (ENVO:00002010), including plankton (ENVO:xxxxxxxx)" | depth 40 m
ACTCGACGCCTCACGTACAAGCACGGATTTATACATGCACCCACTTACAGCACGCGCATATGACGCGCTTATTCAGACCACTAATAATAGTCAGCATGGACGCAGACAAATACTTGATAATGAGATAAGGAATTTATTACTAGAAAGAATAAACAAAGTACCTTATCTTTCACAATCATACTGGGAATGTGTTGACTTATTAGAAGGTACAATATGACTCTTGTTATAACAGAACAAGAGAGAATTAAATTCGTTGATAGATATACAAAAGCAGGCAGAGAAGGAAAACTAATTAAGTGTCCACATTGCGGTGATAGCTGGAGAGCTTATCACTTTTCATGGACAGCCGTTCTCTGTCGGCATTGTGTAGATGGCAATGAAACATGGGTTGATAAGAACCAATGGATTATTGCTGAATGATTTTCTCTTTTAGCCCTTCCTTTTTGGTGGGCTAAATGAGGGACTCTCCCTCTTCTTTTCCTTTATCTCACGGAGGTTATGCAACTAAACAAAGAAGAATTACTACATTTAATAGGACGCTTTGACTTCATACACCACCGTCCTAAAAACTGCACGTTATTACACAAGGACGTGGAGCATTTAAAAGATAAATTACTAAATGAATATTATGCCCGTAGTAAACAAGTCAGATGAATGGCTACTAGAAAATGCCATTTCGTGTTGGTTATATCATTTTCCAGAACATGAATGGACAGAACAATACACAGAGTTATTAAGGAAAGTTAAAGATGGACAGTATAAGGCAACTAAAACACGCACAAGGGGACGTAAGGCGCAAAGACAAATCAAAGCGCAACCCAGTAGCTCTAAAACAATCAAAGAAAAGAACGAAACAATTAATTAAAAAACTTTCACAAAGTCATTAACAATTATGCCTCTAACAAAAAATTCTGACGGTAATATCCGTCGAGAATATCGCGTGCTAATTGATAAACATGGGGAGACTTTTGTGCTAGCTGAGGACGACATGGACGCAGCATATAGCGCAGCCGATTTAGCCAACAAACTTAATGCAAAACTTGTAGACGTATTTCCACATGAAAAAAACTAAAAAGTATTACCCCAATAAATGGCAGGTATACTCCGATGCCCCTTCAGACAAGTTCGATCCAATTGAGTTTGAACTTTTTATGAATCTCAGAGTCTTTGGATGGGAATTACCCAGACAAGTTGAGTGTCTTATCAGGACTAAGAACATTGAAACAAAGAAAGTAAAAGAATATTCATATAAACGTAAGGACGCAGCGATTAAAAAATTTAGGAAACTAGTAACAGAACCTGATTTAGAAATTGTTGTATGCAATCACGAAATAGTACAAGGCTTACAAGCAGGAGGATTTTTCACAAATGAATAAAAAAACTAAAGAGAAACTGATACAACGTTTAGTATCAGAAATCACAAATCATCCTCAAAAGACAATTTTGCTTGATATTATAAAAGATCAAGTACACCATGATGTATATTTCATATAAATAGGTATCAATTTTTGGTAAAAAGGATGACAGTCAATTTAGAAGATTGGCTACATAAAAAAATCAAAATCGCTGCTGCCGAGCAGGATATGACGATTAATGATTTAACAATTAAAGCTGTAACTATGTATTTACATGATTTACAGAAAAACTGTAAAAACACTTAACCAGAATTTACAATACAATATTTATGAAGTTGTTAAGTAATAAGATCTAGGTATAAATAACACAAACAATCCACATACACATGCAGTTATTTTCAGCCGGAACCTTTTACATGGGTGTAGATGATACTAAATATTGTGACTTATCTATCCACTTAGGTAATTTACGTATAGAATACACTTGCCCCAACGATGACGATGGATCCTTACCGCAAGACCCTGACGGATCAAAAGATATTTAAACTTTACGAAGTTATAAATATCCTGCGTGAATATGACAGGGAGATGCCAGCGCAGTTATTAAGTACGTTGCTATATATTGCTAGTCACAAAGATTGTCATAAACAAGCACTCGAAGATCCTAATGAAGGACTCGGCTTATCAACTGCTGCTGCCAGTCGATGCACTGACTGGTTATCCCATAAGCATTGGGTAGGGAAACAAGGACTCGGATTAATAATTAAGGAGGCAGACCCATGTAATCGAAGAAGACTTCAACTCCGTCTTACAAAAAAAGGAGAAGTTTTAGTAGCTCGTATTAAACGTATTCTTTATGACGAAACTTAAAACGTGGGGGCAATGTGTTAAATACACAGCATCCAATCGTTATCAATGGATTACTGGTAATGGAGCACGTGCGCAGCTATTTAACTGCGAACATGTATCACGCATTATTGGTAAGTCATTTCCAGTAACTCAACTGGATCGAACAGTCATGCATAAAATTATTTCTGCAATGACTCATGAGCATAAAGCTCCAGCCACGATCAATAAAATTATTTCTGCAGTATCAACAGTACTTAATTATTGTTTTGACTCAGGAGTAATAACACATACCTTACCTTCATTTAAAGGTTTGAGGTTAAAAGTACCTAAGCAGCACGTCAAGGTTTATACCATGGACGAGGTAACTCGCTTAGTTAATTCGGCATTGAATGATTTCAACAAGCCAAAGTTAGCTGATGCGATTATCGTACAAAGTTCAACTGGTATGAGACTTGGTGAGTTCCTACAAATAGAAGTAAAAGACGTTGATTTTCACAATCATTTCTTGAAAATCGGTGGTCGTAAAGACTTCATATCTAAGGGGCAAGGTGCTGGGGGTGTACCAATTGCACCTAATTCACCTATTTATCAACTCTTACAAAATAGGTCATTAAATCAACCAAATAATAAAAAGTTATTTGGAGATGATTGGTCTTCTAGGTATGAAATTAGCCGTGCATTTACTGCAGTGGCTGAATATGCAGTACCTGAGAAAGCGTACCCTATTAAATATTTAAGGCATACATTTTGTACAACACTAATTGAACAAGGTATTCCATTAGTAACTGTTCAAGATTTATGTGATCACTCCACCATGGACGTGACACTTAGATATGCAAGGGCAACAAATCAAGCTAAAAGAGAAGCAATTCTTGCATTAGCACAAGCTCAACGTGAGTCTGGTTTTGATCAGATCAAATCAACGTTGGCACTCCCACTTGGGTAAAAGTTTTTACTAGATTTTATTTATCTGGTGACGTGCGTACCCATTCCCATAACTCTCTGATACGATGAAAAATATCACATGGATCATAAAAAAGGTAACAAATGTCCTTGAGATCCGTTGGTATGACTGGGAGTATGGCGGAATTGGTAGACGCACCAGACTTAAAATCTAGTTAGAACCAATATACTCAAGTGCACGGGTCGGGGTTAAATCCCTGACCCTCTTTTATTTATGAACCTGTACGCGCATGTATATGCGGAGATAAAAATGCGGTGCACATTTAATGACACATTTTCCAGACATTGTAGAGCAAATTGCATTTGAAAGAGAAGCAATTGCTTGTGGATTAAAACGATTAAAAGATAACACTAAGAATTTAGAAGATAAAAGTTATGCTTCTGCGACTGTTTATGGGGTATCAAGTATGGATACTCTTTTACCTTTACTTGTAAACAAAATAGAAAATACTTATTTAAGAATTAGAAAAGGAAAAGCAGGTACACATTTTGCAGATATTAAACAATATCTTATTGATGTAGAACCTTTAGCTGCTGCAACAATAACTTGCAAAATTAGTTTCGATCACATATTTAGTACCAAACCTAAACAAGATTATGCAACTTACATAACTAAAGCTATTGGTAATGCCTTAGAAGATGAATGTCAAATGAGACACTATGTAGAACACGCACCCGGTTTATTAAAAGTTTTACAAGATAATTATTGGCATAAATCCACAGGGACGGCATGGAAAGTTAAGAATATCCAAACCTTAATGAATAGATATGAGGTTAAACCTTGGAAATCCTGGGGTAATGCCTTAAGAGTTCGTTTAGGTACATGGTTATTAGAGTGTTTATTATCAGTAAGTGGTTGGTTTGAAAAAACATATATAAGGCAGGGACGTAAACAGACTTTAAAAATTACACCCACTGATCAATTCTTAGCAATTAAAGATCAGATTATGGCTGAAGCTGAATTATTTAGTCCATGTGCTTGGCCAATGTTAGTTGAGCCGAATGACTGGGAGCCGGATAAGCAAGGTGGATACATTTTAAATGAGCTAATGCATGCCCATGACTTTGTTCGACGCTCTAATCAGGGGTTTATACAGGGAAAACAAACCTATGAATTTATTAATAAAGTTCAAAAGGTAGCGTTTAAGCTAAACCCCTGTATTGTCAAGGTATCTGAGGAATTAGACAGACTACAAAGACCTGTTGGAAAATTCCTACCGATTGTTAACCATGAGTTACCACCAAAACCTGTTGATATAGCAACTAACGAAGAAGCAAGACACAAATATAGAAGAGATGCTGCTGAAGTAAACAATCGTAACGCACAAGAGTTTAAGAAATCTTGTCGAACACGTATGACAATGGAGGCAATAAATAGATTTAAGGATAAAAAGAAATTTTTCATACCTTTTTCATACGATTACCGAGGTCGCATTTATCCCATTCCATCAGTCTTAACACCACAAGATACAGACTGGGGTAAAAGCTTACTTGTTTTTGCAGATGCTGTACCAATTACAGAAAGAGGAGAATATTTTTTAAGGTTTCAAATAGCAACAACATATGGATTAGATAAAGATACTTATGAAGATAGACAGAAATGGATAGATGAAAATCTTGATCTTATTAAACGTGTAGCAGTAGATCCAATAGAAAATATAGGTGACTGGGAAGTAGCGGAAGAGCCGTTCCAATTCTTAGCAGCATGTGAAGAATATTATCATGTGTGTCTTAAGAAAACTCGTTCAACTACTTGTTTGCCTGTAGCTATTGATGCTACTTGCTCAGGATTACAGTTACTTGCTTTGTTAGCTCAAGATGCAAGTACTGCTAAATTAGTCAACGTTACAAAATCAGATAAACCACAAGATGCCTATAAAGTAGTAGCTGAATTATCAAAGCCAAATATACCTGAGAGATATCGTCATATCTGGAATAGGAAAAAGACTAAGAGAACAGTTATGACTATTCCTTATAATGCAAAACCTTTTTCAAATAGAGCTTACATAAAGCAAGCATTTAAAGAAGATAATATAGAATTAGATAAAGATGAATTAACGGAGATTGTAGTAGCTGTCAGGGATGCCATGAACAAGGTCGTTCCCGGGGCTATGCAAGTAATGAAGTGGATCGAGTTAGAAATATCAAAAGCTATTAAACGAGGAGAAAAGGAAATTGAATGGACAACACCATCAGGATTTGTTGTTCGTCAAAAATTAATGAAGAAAGAAGTACAACGTTTACAACTACATCTGCTTGGAGCTTGTGAGTTATACGTAGCCACAGGTGATAAAGATAAACCAGATATAGCTAGACATAAGGCTGCTACGGCACCTAACTTAATTCATTCACTAGATGCCTCTTTACTTTGTTTAAGCACTTTAAAATTTAATAACCCTATAGCTTTAATACACGACTCCGTACTGTGTCGTGCGACTGACATGGATGAAATATCCCTTGTCGTACGAGAAATATATAAGCATTTATTTGAGCAAGAGCCATTACTAACTTTTGCTAAACAGATTAATGCTGAAACTAAACCGCCAATTATCGGTGATCTGACATCAGATGCCGTAATTGATTCACCCTATTTTTTTTGTTAATGACTAGAGCAATTCACACCACCGCTGAACCTGTAACACTTGAAGGATTTCAAGCAGTACTTAAGCCAAGTAAATTTGGATATAGTTTAAAAGCAGTCGTCGGTGAGGATTTAATAAATGTTTTAGAAGAAGAGAGAGAAGGCTGCCTTAACTGGGCTACTTCTAAATTAAAGAATCCAAAAAGATCCGTAGCAAAACCTGAGCCATGGGAAGAGGTAGCTAAAGGAAAATATCTACTTAAGTTTAGCTGGAAAGAAGATAAAAAACCCCCTGTAGTAGACACAGAAGGGACTCCAGTAACTGATTTAGATACCCCAGTATATGAAGGCTCGAAGGTAAAGCTTGGCTTTATACAGAAGCCATACATACTCAAGGACGGGTCTACATATGGCACAAGTTTAAAGCTATCTTGTATACAAGTTGTCTCCGTTAAAGGTGGTGCAGGTGTTGACAGTGGAGATCTAAATGAAACTGAAGCCGCTGAAATATTTGGCACATGCTCAGGATTTAAAGCTAGCGAACCTAATGTAGTAGTTGATGCAGCTCCATCATCAGTGCAAGTTGACGATGAATTCTAATGGGGTTTCGTTCAAAATTAGAAGAGAACGTCGCAGATTTATTAGTTGGATTAGGCATTGACTATGATTATGAACCAACTCAAATTGCTTATACAATTGAACATAATTATACACCTGACTTTCTACTACCTAACGGGATATATCTAGAGACTAAAGGATGGTGGTCTCCTGCAGACCGCCGCAAAATAAAAAAGGTAAAAGAGGATAATCCTTATATAGATCTGAGAATGATATTTCAAAATCCTTTTAATAAAATTTCTAAAAAATCTAAAACTACCTATGCCAAATGGTGTGAGAAACATGAAATCCCATGGACATCTTGGCATGACATACCAATGGAATGGCTGATATAACTAGCGAATTCGTAAGGCATGAGCCTTGCAATAACTGTGGTTCATCCGATGGGAACTCTCTCTATTCGGATGGACATACATTTTGTTTTGTTTGCCAAAACTATATACACGGTGATGGCGAACCAATACTTCACAATCAACAAATGACCACCCATGTACAACTACGAGGATATGCCGTTGAACTCAGAAAACGAGGATTATCGGTCAAAACAAACGAACTCTACAAAATATACAGAGACGACTCACAACTACTCTTCCATTATTACAGCGGCGATGGAATACTTCAAGGAGTCAAAGTAAAGACTAAGCAAAAGGATTTTTATTATGAAGGAGTTTCCACTGACACTTTATTTGGTCAGCATTTATTCCCTACTATTGGTAAACGTGTTGTCGTTACTGAGGGTGAATTAGACGCTGCTAGCTGTTATGAAGTTATGTCAGGTTGGCCAATGGTTAGCCTTGCTCACGGAGCTGCAGGAGGTAAAAAAGATATACAAAAAGCACTACCATTTTTACAAGGTTATGCTGAGATTTGTTTATTTTTTGATAATGATGAGGCAGGCAGAAAAGCAACAGAGGAATGTGCTTCAGTACTACCACCGGGCAAAGTTACTATAGCTAGGTTAGAAAATTACAAGGACGCTTCAGAAGCATTATCCGCTGGGCAACAAGATTTAGTAAGAAGAGCTATATGGGATGCAAAACCATACAGACCTGACGGAATAGTAGAAGCAAAAGATTTATTAGAGATAGTTACTAAACCAGAACCGCCATGCGACCATGAGTACCCATTTAAAGGATTACAAGATAAAACACACGGGATCAGATACGGAGAGCTTACGACAATTACTGCGGGTACTGGTATTGGAAAATCGTCCTACTGTAGGCAGCTTGCAACTCACCTTCTCTCAAGGGGAGAACGGGTTGGCTATTTGGCACTTGAAGAATCAAATAGACGCACAGCCCTTGGATTAATGTCCACAGCGGTTGGTAAAGCATTACATCTTGGAACCCATGAAAAATCAGAACTCGAGGAAGCTTATAGAAGCACGATTGCTAATTGGAATTTATTTCTCTTTGATGGCTTTGGTTCTTATGAAAGCGACCTCATTTATTCGCGTATCGAATACCTTGCCTGTGGATTGGAATGTCGTGTTATCTTTTTAGATCACCTATCAATATTATTGTCTGGATTAGATGGCGATGAACGTCGCATGATTGACCAAACAATGACAAAGCTTAGAAGCTTAGTTGAGCGAACAGGTATACACCTTTTCTTAGTTAGTCATTTAAGAAGAACACAAACTGATAAAAATCATGAAGAAGGAGCAAGAGTTACACTCGGGCAACTCAGAGGATCTGCTTCGATATCTCAAATCAGCGATAATTTGCTTGCGCTCGAACGAAATCAGCAGTCCAACCAAGTGGGAAGCTCTACGACTTTGCGAGTCCTTAAGAATAGATATTCTGGCGAGACAGGCATAGCTGCAAACCTAACTTATAACTTACAAACTTGTCGATTTGAAGAAGATGAAACTGCGGGACACACAATTTTCAATGCCGTCGAATCGCCCTGCGATTTTTGAGCATTATGTACATCCTTGGTATAAAGCTTTTGAAAAAGATAAATTAAAAAAACCAAACCCACCTACAAAAGATCAAGTACAACGAGCTGCATTTGTAGATAAAACCTACAAGTGGAGTAAATAATGTTGATATTTGATTTAGAAACAAATGGGTTAAGAGGTATAGCAGATCGTATTCATTGTTTAGTTACTTACGACACTGAAACTGATCAATACGAAACGTATAACAACGAGAAAGATAATCACTATCCAATACATACAGGCTTACAAAATTTAATGCTTGCCGATAGTATTGCTGGTCATAACGTTATTGATTTTGATATACCAGTTGCACAGTCTATTTATGATTGGTTCAAACCTGCAGCCCAGATAATAGACACTCTACTTTTATCACGTCTATTTCATCCCAATATAAGAGATATAGATGATAAACATAATTGGAAATTTATGCCTTTACAACAGTATGGACGGCATAGCTTGGAGTCATACGGTTATCGTTTAGGCGAATATAAAGGAAATTTTTCTAAAACAACTGACTGGAAAGAGTGGAGTCAAGAGATGCAAGATTATTGCGAGCAAGACGTACGAATAACAACAAAATTATGCAAGCACTTCCACCCTTACCTGACTGGTGCTCGCTAGAGCATGAAGTCGCAAAAATACTTTTACAACAAGAAATTCATGGATGGTACTTTGATGAAAAAGCTGCACGGGAACTTGAATCAACTCTCAGACGAGAGCTGGAAGAAACTACTCAATTACTTCGAGACAGGCACCCTTTCGTTAAAGGACACGAATTTACTCCTCGAAGAGACAACAAAACCAGTGGATACATCAAGAACGCCACATTCACCCGATTAAAAGATTTTAATCCCACCTCACGGGATCACATTGCATGGATTCTCAAAACACATTACGGATGGGTACCGTCATCAATGACGGCTACCGGAAAACCAGTAATCAACGAAATTACACTCAAAGAATTTGGGACGGATATAGCTCTGAATTTTGCGAGACTCTTGGATCTGACGAAGCAGCTTGGGATGATATCCGAAGGCGTGAACGCATGGCAGAAGCTATGTACGACATCTAGTAGAATTCACCACCATTGTTCAGTTGGATGTGCCACACATCGCGCAAGCCATCGAAATCCAAACCTTGCTCAGGTACCTAGTGATGAGAGATTCAGACGTTTATTTACTGCTAGTCCAAATTTACGAATGGTTGGTGCTGACCTTAGCGGTATTGAGTTACGTATGCTTGCTCACTATTTGGGCAGATATGATGACGGGAAATATGCGGATGTATTGGTCAACGGAGACATACACCAACAAAATGCTGACAAAATTGGGATTACCCGAAGACAAGTTAAAACAGTTACTTATGCCTTCTTGTATGGGGCTGGAGACCAAAAAATAGGTCTATCAGTCGATAAAACATTATCCGAAAAAGATGCTAAAGAAAAAGGTAAGGAGGTACGTAAAGCCTATGTCGATGCTATTGACGGATTATCGGAACTTCTTAAGGCGATTAAAAAGGCAGGTCAGAGAGGCTATATACGAGCTATAGACGGACGTAAAATCTTAGTCGATAGTACTCATAAAAGTTTAAATTATTTGCTTCAAGGATCGGCTGGAATTATCGCAAAGCGTTGGCTATATATAGCTAATCAACACCTACCAAAATCAGCTCATCAACTTGCATTTATTCACGATGAATTGCAGTATGAATGTGCTGCAGAAGACATAGTAGACCTCCAATTTTTATTGTGTCTTTCTGCTACACAAGCTGGTGAATATTACAACTTACGTTGTCCTATAGAAGCAGAAGCAAAGAACGGACATACGTGGGCTGACGTACATTAACTATGAAATTATTAATAGATGCCGATTTTACGGTATATAAATGTTGCGCAGCTTCTGAAACAGAAATGGATTTTGGTGACGATGTAATAGTTGTCACTTCAAATTTTAGTGAAGCTTATGCGTGCGTTAAAAGAGAATTAGCAAAGATTGAAAAAGTCTTTGGATCATTTGATGAGCTTATATTATTTTTTAGTAGCCCTAATAATTTTAGGAAAAAAATTTACCCTGATTATAAAGGTCATCGAAATAGAAAAAAGCCATGTGGATATAAACGTGTAATAGAGAAATTAAAAACAGAGTACAGAGTAATAATTAAAGATGGATTAGAAGCAGACGATTCAATGGGTGTATATGCAACCAAATATCCGGGCAACATTATTGTTAGTCCAGATAAAGACATGAAACAAATACCCGGTCAGTTATATAACTTTGAAGATGTTTTCACAATCACTAAATCTGAGGGTGAAAAATGGCATCTAACGCAAAGTGCTGCTGGAGATAATACAGATGGTTATGCAGGTATACCCGGTGTTGGAATTAAAAAAGCAACTCAATTATTTGAAGCTAATGGTTGGAGTTGGAAAACTTTAGTAGATGCATTTGCAGATAAAGACTTAGGAGAAGATATTGCATTACAAAATGCACGCCTTGCCAAAATACTTACCGCTGAAGATTATGACTTCGACAAACAAGAACCAATACTCTGGGATCCCTGCCCCAATTACCAAGTTAACAACTGAACAAGATTTTAAGATGAGGCAATTAGAAATTGCACTCAATAAAAAAGAAACAAGCAAGGAAGATATTGTTACTGTTTTCCTTGCTCTACAAAAACAAAGTTTTACTTTACAAAACTGTCTACAAAATTTATTACAAAAATGGCCAACACCACCAATGAAAGAGGGGGTAAATATTACAAACGTGGATCCATCCAAGTCTGGGATTTTATTCGTGATCAAGAATTAAATTTTCATCTTGGGAACGTCATTAAATATGTATGCCGAGTTGGATATAAAGATAACGATATAGAAGATTTACAAAAAGCCATCCATTACCTAGAGAATGAAGTCGAATTTAGAACAAGCCAAAGAGTTCCGAGAATCCTTCCGAGTGACAAACTCAAAGACGAAGGATACTCGTACGATGCAGAAATCTTTGATCGTTGAAGAGTTCAAAGAATTTTTAGAAGCTGAAGATTTACTTTTTAGAGATAGCAAGCCATTACATGCTGAAGCTTTAAAAGAATTAGCTGATCTTGTTTATGTCTGTTATCAATTTGCAGCTAATGAAAATTGGGATCTTGACGAAGCCTTAAGTCGAGTCCATGAAAGTAATATGTCGAAACTGGGAAAGGATGGAAAGCCTGTTTACAGAGAAGACGGAAAAGTTTTAAAAGGCAAAAATTACAAACCACCAACACTTACTGATCTTGTCTAATGAGCAATTTTATATCGCGAACTGGAAGAGTTCAAAACTGGATTGACGATCCAGAATCACGTCTTCCTGTGTCATGCACAGTCTTCGTTGTAGAAGACTCTATGGAGGGACCAAATGGAATTGAAGCAAGTTGGAGATTCGTTTCACACGCTTTGCGATACGGAGCCGGAGTTGCTGTACACCTTTCTAAACTGCGTCCAAAAGGAACAGAAAATGGAAAAGGTCTTACAGCGAGCGGACCTGTCTCGTTCGGAAAAATTTACAGTACATTAAATGAAATTATTCGCCGTGGAGGGCACTACAAAAACGGTGCTTGTGTCCTTCATCTTGATATTACACATCCCGATATTATGGATTTCGTTACGACCAATCGTAGTGAACTTCCTTGGGTTAAACGCTGCGTCAACCTTGATAAAAGGAGCTGGCAAGAAGCAACTACAGAAACTAAATCAGCCATCCTCCACGGAATTAAAAGTGGAGACATTTGGCTTAACAAAATAAAACACGATAAAAATGGAAAACGTATCAGAGGTAACGTATGTCTCGAAGTATATCTGCCCTCACGCGGAACTTGCTTGCTCCAGCACTGCAATATTGGTGCCTGTAAAATCGGAGACCTCCGCAGTGCTTTCCGTGAAGGCATGTCCAGCTTGTGCGAACTACATAGCAGAACAGGCGTGGATAGCTCAGGGGAATACTTATCCCCGAAGACGGATAGGCAAGTCGGACTTGGATTGCTTGGATTAGCAAATTTCCTACGACAAGAAAACGTTACATATAAACAATTTGGTGATGCACTAGAAGCTACCTTGGACGGTATCCCGGGACTTGGAAAAGCTGGTCTTATTGCTACAGAATTTTATAAAGCAGTCCAAGGTGCAGCAGACATAGCACGTGAACATAATATGGCTAGAGCATTTGCAATAGCTCCTACTGCATCATGTTCATATAGAAGTAAAGATAGAGAGGGATATACATGTGCACCAGAAATTGCTCCACCGATAGCAACCTCTATAGATAGAGACAGTGGAACTTTTGGTGTACAACATTACGATTATGGTGATGTAGAAATTGCAAGTGAAGTAGGTTGGGATGCTTATAAAAAAGTAGCCGACATGATCGTAGCAATGCTAAATCACACAGGGCTTCTTCATGGATATAGCTTTAACTCTTGGAGTGACGTTAACCTACGACAATGCGTTCGTGGAAGAGTGGCTTGATAGCCCCCAAACTTCTCTTTATTATTCTCTACAAGTAATGGGAGACGTTCAAGATAAGTCCAGTGCATATGCAGCATTAGATGAGAATGAAGTCGAAGATTACTTAGCGGGAATATTAAACAACGAACCCGTTACATGCGATTGTCAAGAATGAACCCATATGAAAAATTACTTAGCCGTAAGCGGACATGGACACCTGTACAAACTACAGCTGGAAACCTTAAAAGTGGAGCCGAAGAAACCATCTACCGTGCTCTTGCAATACGCCACATGGAGTTACCAGTTGGCGAGTTTATTGCAGAGGCACTTGATAAAAAGGTTCCCGAATCTGCCAGAACACTTTTAGAGTCCAACGTTAAGGATGAGATTAAGCATGATCTTGCCCTTGGCTATATAACAAACGCTATAGGCGTTGATGAAAAGTCTGAACAGGAGGCTTTTCGTTTAAGGGATGCGTGGGAAGCGCACCCTGATCACACAATTACAAAAGCTTTGGTAGCAGAACGTGCAATATTCTTTGTACTTTTACCTTTCTTTAGGTTTAATGGCGATGCTGGTCTCAGAACGGTATCAGCTGATATTTCCAGAGATGAACAAATACACGTGGCGACTAATAGTCTTGTTTGTGCTGAGTTGGGTTTATCCCCTAGCTCTTCTTTGGACAAACTTAGGAAAGCCACCATTAATTGGATATTACAACCCTTAAAAACTAATCCAACTGATAGATATTTAGACAAAAAATTTTGGTTGGATGCAAGTGATCGCTTGATGTACGAAGGTAAAGCACCTGAGTTTTCTGAGACTAAGCGAGCACGAATGCCAGCATTTTTCGAACATGCAAACACCAACCTACCTCAATACTCTTAGGCTACATAGCGAAAAACTAGATCAACTTGTAGATAAGTTAGATCAAATGTTTTCCCAAAAACCTATAGTTCCATCCGACAGTATTGAGCAAATTATGTACAGAGCTGGTCAAGCCAGTGTTATTGAATACATCAAACAAATACAAGAGGAATAAAACTAATGTGTTTAGGAGCAAGAAGTAGTCAGTTAATGCCAACTACACCTTTACCACCACCACCACCTGCACCTCCAGTACCACCACCACCATTACCCGAAGCAAAGCCTTTAGATGAAGGAGTTAATCCACAAGTAAGGCGAGCTAAAAGGAAAAGAAGTCAACAAACAGGCATATCTCAACTAAGAATTCCACTTAAGACAAACGTAAACGTGCCTACAAGTGGAGGAATAAATGAAGGCTAAAGAAAGATACAATCGACTTGCTAGTGATCGACATCAATTTTTAGATACAGCAGTTGAATGTTCTGAACTTACATTGCCTTACTTAATTACAGATGACTTAACAACAAATCCAAACCATAAAAGATTAAAGCAACCTTGGCAGTCAGTTGGATCTAAAGCGGTAGTTAGTTTAGCGAGTAAATTAGTACTTGCTCTTTTACCGCCACAATCTACATTCTTTAAATTTCAAATTAGAGATGACAAGCTAGGTGAAGATATACCCCCAGAAGTTAAAACAGATTTAGAACTATCCTTCGCAAAAATGGAAAGGATGGTAATGGAATATATAGCTGCATCTAATGATCGTATTATTTTGCATGAAGCTATTAAACATTTAATTGTTGGTGGTAACTCATTAGTCTTTATGAGTAAGGATGGTTTAAAAAACTATCCATTAAATAGGTATGTTGTAGATCGTGATGGTAATGGTAATGTACTCGAAATAGTTACGAAAGAAATTATCAGTCGCAAGGTATTAGGTATTGAACCGCCTAAACCACATCAGCAATCAGTCGTTGCTGGTAAGACAGGTTCAGATGGAGACGACGCAGAAGTATACACTCACGTCAGACTTGACAGTAAAAGTGGTCGTTGGGTTTGGCATCAAGAATGTGATGACATGATCATTCCTGATAGTCGTAGCACCGCACCAAAGAATGCAAGTCCTTGGCTCGTTCTCCGATTTAATACGGTTGATTCAGAAGCTTATGGTAGAGGTCGCGTAGAAGAATTTATTGGCGATTTAAAATCACTTGAAGGTTTAAGTCAAGCTCTTGTTGAAGGAGCGGCAGCAGCCTCGAAAGTAATTTTTCTAGTTAGCCCATCTTCTACTACAAAGCCAAAAACCATTGCAGATGCTGGATCTGGAGCTATTGTTCAGGGAAGACCAGAGGACATAGCAGTAATTCAAGTAGGGAAAACAGCAGATTTTTCTACAGCCGCCACAATGGTTGGACAACTTGAACGAAGAATAGCTGAAGCATTTATGCAGTTAAATATTCGTCAAAGTGAACGAACTACTGCAGAAGAGGTACGACTTACACAATTAGAAATCGAACAGCAATTAGGTGGAATATTTTCATTGCTTACTGTGACATTCCTAATACCTTATTTAAATAGAACTTTATTAGTTTTACAACGTAATAAGGAGATACCAAGTATTCCTAAAGATTTAGTACGTCCACAAATAGTTGCTGGTATTAATGCATTAGGACGAGGACAAGATAGAGAAAGTCTAACTGCCTTTATTACAACCATTGGTCAAACAATGGGTGCAGATGCGTTGCAATCATTTGTTAATCCTTTAGAGGTAATAAAAAGATTAGCTGCTTCACAAGGTATAGACATATTGAATCTTGTTAAAACTGAACAACAATTGCAAGAGGAAGCTGCAGCTGAACAACAAGCTGCTAATGAGCAAGCCTTAACTGCACAAGCTGGTCAATTAGCAAGTGCACCAATAATGGATCCATCTAAAAATCCAAACTTACAAGAAAACCTAAGTATTGAAGAACCACCCGAAGAATAACTATGGCAGAAACACTTACATATGATGCTGGTAGCGATACCGTTACAAGAGAAGATAATTTAACTGAAGCTGAACAAGAATCTTTAAAAGTAGGAGAAGCATTAGTAGAAGAACAAGAAGGACTTCTAGCTGGTAAATACAAGAATGCTCAAGAACTTGAAAAAGCACATATTGAACTTCAGAAAAAATTAGGAGAAAAATCTTCTGAGAAAGAAACTGAAGAAACTGAAGCAGAAACAGAAGAACCTGAGATTAAATCCACTCCAGCTATTGATTTAATTAATGAAGCATCTAAAGAGTATTACGATAATAAGAACTCATTAAGCGCAGAAACTATTGAAAAGTTTTCCAGTCTTAGTAGTAAAGATTTAGTAGAAGCTTATGTAGAACTTCAAAATAATCAACCAGCTCCAACTGAGAACTCAGGAGATATAGAGGTTTCAGATTTAACTGATACTGACATAAATACAATTAAGAACTCAGTTGGTGGCGAGAAAAATTATAACGATATTATTTCTTGGGCTGCAAATAATTTAGCTGAGAATCAAGTAACTGCATTTGATAATGCTGTTAACACAGGGGATGTAGAGCTAATTAAATTAGCTGTATCTGGACTTAAAGCACAATACGAAAATAACTACGGAACTGAGGGTACAACCCTTACTGGAAAAGCAGCCTCATCAAGTCGTGATGTTTTCAGAAGTCAAGCTGAAGTAGTTAAAGCAATGAGTGATCCTGCTTACGATAGAGACCCTGCATATCGTGCAGATTTAATTGAAAAACTAGAACGTTCAAACATTAATTTTTAATCATGCCAAAAGGAAAAGGAACTTACGGAACCAAGGTCGGTAGACCTCCAGTTAAAAAAACAACAAAGAAAAAGTAATGAGACGTGGCGACCTGACCTATCATCCTCGCCGCCGTCCACTACTTTTAAATACATGAACGATACAGAAGTAATCGCCTTAGAACCACCTATTAGAATTATGAATAACGAAGAACAAAATTATTTAATGCGTAATGCAGAAGAGCTAAATGGACGTGTAGCAATGCTAGGCGTTGTCGCAGCTCTTGGTGCGTATTTAACAACTGGACAAATTATCCCCGGAATTATTTAAATGACAACAGCCACATTAACTAAACCGTCAAATTGGAATAGCTTTTGTGACTGGGTTACTAGCACAAACAACCGCCTCTATGTGGGGTGGTTTGGTGTGCTTATGATCCCTGCACTTTTAACTGCAGTGACCTGCTTTCTTATTGCGTTTGTTGCTGCACCCCCCGTCGATATTGACGGCATTCGCGAACCAGTAGCTGGCTCATTGCTTTATGGAAACAACATCATCTCAGGAGCCATTGTCCCGAGCTCCAATGCTATCGGGCTACACTTCTACCCCATCTGGGAAGCGGCAAACATTGATGAATGGCTCTACAATGGTGGACCATATCAACTCATCGTCTTCCACTTCCTCATTGGTATCTCAGCTTACTTGGGACGACAATGGGAACTTAGTTACAGATTAGGAATGAGACCATGGATATGTGTTGCTTATTCCGCACCAGTAGCTGCAGCTTTTGCAGTCTTCCTTGTGTACCCATTCGGTCAAGGGAGTTTTAGTGATGGTATGCCTCTTGGTAT